>ERZ1694964.506-NODE-506-length-18884-cov-20.540655_pt1 | contig 18884 bp, 12 predicted proteins | sample MGYA00581613_ERZ1694964 | MGnify/ENA primary metagenome ERZ1694964 (study PRJEB42213, sample SAMN07424513) | human gut metagenome | biome: ENVO:00009003; feature: ENVO:2100002; material: ENVO:00002003 | host: Homo sapiens | place: USA | collected 2015 ...
GTATCGGTCCGAAAATCGTCAGCATTCCCAACAGGATTTGTTGGCAGTAAATCGTTGCCCACCAACCGATTCGGAACACCACGAGAGCAATCAACATGATGATTTTGTCTATCCCCACGATGACTCCTGCCGTCAAAGACGTGAACCACAACTTCGCCGCATCCTTTTCCATGCTCGTCACTTCGTCCACGCCGGTCTGCTCCATTGTCGCCTCTATCAGGTTGGGATCGGATGTGCCCGTGTGGGCGACATCCGCCTGCGCCTGCAGGTTCGTGTACATCGTGTCACGCACATGGATGAGCTGTTGAACTTCCTCGAACCTGTCCGATATCTGTGAAGCTTCAGCTTCGTACAGGTCATGGGTGTACGACCCGATGCAATTCGGGATGTAGGACAGAAAGTCCAGAAAACACCAGTTGTTCCGGCTCCCCGCCATACCCGTGTCCGCAGGCGGATACCACCAGCAGATGATAATCGACACGGCAAGCGGCCTAAACAGCTTCATAACGTCCAACGGCTCGTGCTTTACCATCATCTTGTAGGCGATACCTGCCGCCATGACGATGGAGAACAGTGCCGCGAGTGCCATGCACATCTGCAATATCCACCAAAAAGGACCCTGCGCACCGGTAAAAGTCGCGTCCGTCAGAAACTCGTTGGTCTGAAAGATGACATCATCTATTTCCTCCTCCAACAGGTTGATGCCGAAATCCGAAAGTATATCTCCGTTTGCCATAGCCCTGTCTTTTTATTTCCCTCTGTTTACACTCTCGTTGTCATCTTCGCCGTTTCCGTTGCCGCCCGATTGCGAGCCACGCACCGCAAGGCGTGATTCCTGCCACCGGCTCATGGCATTGCGGACAATGCCGCCCTTATGCAGGGTACGGTTGTCCGTTGCGTTCAGCAGTGTGCTTGTTGCCGTTGCGTTCTGACGCTTGGCGAGGTAGCTCACTAAAATCTCGTTCTGCCGTGCCACATCCTCGTAGATGCGCAGATACTCCTTCTTTCGCTGGGCGTTTGGCATATAGGCGTCTTTCGTGGCGTTGATGGCGCACTGATAGACGTGGTAGTATTCCGTCCACCGTTCCTTGTCGGCCGGAGTACCGCCGGACAGGAGAATACGGTCGATGTTGCGCCGGAACCGGTCCATCTGTCTGCTGACCTTATCGCCCTCGGCAAGCCACGCGATGTCCGCCTGCCGGTCGGCAACGTTCAACGCCTCGACCTTCGCCCGCTTGACCAAAGCCGAATCAATGGCTTCCGCTTCGTCCACCTGGTTGTAGAGATTGATACCGGCAAGTGTGCGGAACGAGAGCTTGTTTTTGGCCGCCGCCGACTTCTTGTATTTGTTGTGCAGCACGGAATAATAGAGGTCGGGCGAGAGTGCGCCCGTACCGGTTTCCATGACCGTTACCTGATTCTGCTTCGGCGAATCATGGTTGTACGTTACATACTGTGCGTGTACGGCTGTCGTTACGGTGACCGCCACTGCCATGAGTAATAGTTTTCTGTTCATATTCTTCTCTTTTTGTCGTTAATAATCCAGTCTTCCGGCTCCGCGCCAACGCCCGAAGGCGTCATCGAGAATCTCCCGCATGGTGCGGGAGCGATATACCTTTGCTTTCCAATAGCCGATGCGCACTTGAATGTACCGCCATGTCTCGAAATAGGCCCGGTTCAGATGCCGCTCGATGTTGTCCAATGAGCGGTTGATGGCCTCCAACACCATCAGCAGGTCGGAGGTCGAGCAGGCTGCCGCTCCGGTGGCATACAGCACGAGGTCGCTCACGGACTTGTAGAGCTGTTCCCCCTCACGGGCAATCGCCCTCAGCCCCCTCGCATTGATGGAGATAATCAGGGTATCTGCGGATTCGATGCGTCCACGTTTCAAGATCTTCGCATTGAAATCCTCCAACAACGATTTATAGTCGCCGATACGGTCGCTGACCGATGTATAGGTATTCTTGACGTTCAACACCGTGCGCAACGACTGGTACATGACGTCGATGGCATCGAACGCACGGGTGTATTTGTCAAGGTCAATATTCAACTCTTTATAGTCCCCAATTTCTTTACAGCTGTACTCGTGCAACAGCTTGTTGCTGTACTCCAAGGTGCTACGAGCCAACAGCAGGCTGCGCTGCTTCTTGTGGTCGTTGATGTAGGCTTCGACGGAGACTATATCGAAAGTCCACTGCGCCTTGGCGATACCGGGCAGCAGGGCGAACAGCACGACGGCAATCTGTATGGTACGTTTCATGGCCGTACCTCCTTTCTGCTATTCCTGCTGTTGCCGCTCCGAAGCGTCCGTGCATTCTCCACCCAGCGGTCATGGCATTCCTCCACGAGTGTCAGCCTACGGCCTTCGTCCGTGTCCAGTCCGGGCTGCACATCCTTCATCACGTCAAGGATGCTCCGCTTGTAGTGCATCATCTTTTCCAGCGATACCAAGTCGGCATATATCTTGGTGATTCTGCTGTCCACCTCTCGCGCTATCTCAAGGCGGTCGCTTGACCACAGCAGATGGTACACGTCGCCTGATGGCGTTTCTTCCGTCGGTGCGCTGCGGGCGTATTCCGTCGTGATTTTACAGGACGGATGTTCACGGGCGATTTCGGCTATCCGGTCGTTTACCAGTTTAGCCTTTTCCGCATCCGAAAGTCCCGGATCAAGGGTCAGCACGTCAGCGACGTGTGTGTCCGTATATTCCGAAGTGAGTTCCCACTTGATTTGGATAATGGTACGGTGTATTTTTATGCCGAGAAAATATTTCGGCTTGCGGGCAATGGAGACCGTAGCCCTGAATGTGATGATACCGTTGATATTCGGCATGGTCGCCTTGCGTACATACGAGTAGCCGTTCCATGCTCCGCCGTCCTGCCAAGTAAGACCGTATGCCGCCTTGCAGTCCTGCATGATGGCAGGGATGCGGTAATAGTCATCCGTCGCCACGCTGTTGTCGTCTGCGGCATCCGACTTTGCTTGGGCATAGTCGGACTGTTTCTTCTTCCATTCCGCGAGTTCTCCTTTCAGACGGTCTATCCGTGTCTTGTTCGCGTTGTACTGCTGCCGGTAATTCGCCGCATCCTCAATGCTCGCCGTACTGATTTTCTTCAGCAGGACAGCGTTCTCGTTTTCCAATGCCCCGATTTGCGCTTCAATATTGGCCGCTTGGCTGTTCGCCTCGTTCAATAGCGCGTCCAGTTCCGAAAGGTCGAGGTCGTTTTCCGTCACCGAGGTCTGCATGGCGCACTCCTTGGTGTGGGCATTCAACGAGCTGCCGCACTTGCGGCACTTGTACTGTGTCGAGCCTTGTCCGAGCGTAACCCCGTCGGAACAGGTCACGCTGATGGTCACGCTCTCGCATCCCTTCAATTTGGCTGCGTCCGTTGCTTGGTAATAGTTCCGCGCACCGGAAGATATATAATAGGTGTAGCCGTCCTCGTTCTCGTTGAACTCCGCAAGCCGGACATTCAGTTGCGCCCGAAACGTGTTCAAGTCCATCGAGTAGGAATCGAAGACTTCCTCATAGACGACCTCTTCTTTGTTCCAGTTTTTGCTCACATGGATTTCGTATGCGTATGCCTTTTTGGTCTGCTTGTTTTTCTTGCTGATGATATAGGCACTCATCCAATAGTTGATGCTGTAGCTGAACCCGTCGTTCTGGTTGTTCAACTGCTGCACGCGGTTTCTTGACCAACCGGCATATCCTTCCGAGTTGGCAAGTACCTGTTCCCGTTGCGAGGCATCAGGATAGAAATTCGGGTCGCTCGTGTTGAACCGCACCCATGCGCCCCCGTTCAGGATGCTGTTGTCGTCCGTCGGAGGATAGTAGTCGCACAGCGATACGCTCCCTTGGTCACGCCGGGCAATGTACCACCGCTGCGTGTAATAGTTCCCCATCGCTTCGTCCAGGTAGTCGGTCATCCATGCCGTGAGGTTGTAGTTGCTGAAGTTGAACAGACCGGCCACGTTGTCCGGACCACCCACCATGTCAATCAGCAAGCCGCTGATGTCATGTTCCGCCTGCTCGAATAGACTCCCGTAGTGTTCATACAGGTTGCCGATTTCTTCAACCTTTCCACCCAGCAGGTCATGGAACGAGCTGCTTTGCAACAGGGCGTCACCAAGATTGGCAATGCCTGCCGTTGCAAGGCCGACCCCCGTGTTATAAAGGTTGTCGAGGTCGCTTTTCAGGTTCTCGTGGGTGAAGTTGCCCGGTATGCGGGCGAAGTTGTCCATCATCCGCTGCCAGTCGATGTTTCCCGTTTCGGAGAGTTTCAGCAAGGGGGCAATTTCCGGATTGATTTCGAGAAAGGCGATGTCCGAAAAGGTCAGCGTGCTGTTGGTCACCACGCTCTCGAACTGCATACACAGACTTTTGGTATCATCGCAGACTTTCATCAGGTAACTGCCCCAATAGATAGCCGTTTGCGGCGAATGGAGCATCTGCTTCGCCACCACCCATATCTTGGGCATGATTTTCTCCGCCACCATCCGGTAGATGCGCCGGTAGTAGTAGTTTTCCGTACGGCTGTTCCAGATGCCGAGGTCGCTCAGGGCTTTATGCTCCAAGAACTTGGCCGCGAATATCCCGGCGGTAGCGACCTCCGCTGCCGTGTAGTGCTTGAGGACGTCATCGACCTGCTCCCGGTAGTACCCTTCGGCGACCGCTTCCGTACCGAAGGCAGCCACCATCGCCGCAACGGTACGGGTGTCGTAGTTCACGCTGTAATACTGGGCGTGAACCGTCTGGCAGAGTGTGACCGAGGCGATGGTCAGGATAAGGAGTAGTCGTTTCATGGCTGCAATGTTTATTTGGATTCATGCACGGGACGGAGGTTGAGCACACGCCCCGTCTCGTTTACTTTTTGTGCAAAAGGCAGGGCCTTCCCGATACCGCTGGCATCCCAGTCCCGGCAATATGCCTCGATAGCTTCCTGATGGCTGCACCGAAGTTCCTTCTTGTAAAGCTTCAGTGCCTCCTTTTCCGCCCGTTCGGTCGTGTAGGTCATGTAGCACTCGTGCGGCTCTTCCACGCCGTACACGCCGCTGGTCGTCCCCCGACGGATAAACACTTCGCGGAAGAAGCTGCGCCCATCCTTGTTCTCCAAGCGGTTGATGGTAAATATCTTCTTGCAATCCACCTCGGTCAGACCAAGAATCTTTCGGATTTCGTCAAAGCGTTCCTTGAACTTGCTCTGGTCAAGCAGCATCACCACGTCCGAGTTGTTGATGATGGCCTCCTTCACGATTTCGCTGCCGATGATGTCCTGTATCTCCTGCGTCACCACGCCGACAGAAGCCCAAAACTTACGGGCGGTCTTGTACATGAACTTGATGTATTCCGCCATGAGCGGGCTGGCAATGGCCTTCCACGCCTCTTCGATGACAAGGACTTTACGGGTCTTCTTGATGCGCATTTTCTGCAGGAACACGTCCATGATAATCAGTGTGACAATGGGAAACAGTTTCTTGTTTTCCTTGATTGCATCCACTTCAAAGACGATGAATGTCTCGTCAAACAGTGCCGAATCCACATTCTCATTGAGAATCTTCTCATATGCGCCTCCCTTGTAGAACGGCTGCAGCATGGTCGAATAGGTCGAGTAGCTGATTGTCGTGATGTCATTTTCGGTGCAGATCTGCTCCAGACGGTCGAATGAGTAGTCAAAGAATGAGTTGAAGTTCAGTTCCGACACTTTGAGAGCCGCCCGCCGTGCCTCAAGCACCTCTATCTGTTTGCGCACCATCTCATCCACCTCTCTGGGTGGTTTGTTTGGGTTCTTTCGGCTGGCCGCCGCAAACAGGTTTTTCAGCAGTACCTCCCGTTGCTCGTCGGTGTATCTTGTAAATCCGTTGAAATAGGCATCATAGTAGTCTATGATTATCTGCTCGACAATGCGGAACTCGATTTCGGGAATCTGGCTGTCCGACCCTTTCCAAATCATCAGGATAAGGTTCTTGAGGAAGTCTATCTTCTCGATATTGTATTCCTCCCGGTTGATGCGAAACGGATTCATCGTAATAGGCCGTTCCTCGGTATAGGAGATATACTTGCCGCCCAGATACTCGCACAGTCCCTCGTATGAGTTCCCCGTATCGACCATCACCACATCCGTTCCCTGCTCATGGAGCTGGCGCACGACCGAGTTCATATGACATGCATGTGGAAGCCTTTTTATATCTCCTAACACGCTGAGCTACAGCACTCTCTTGAAAACAACAAATTCAAAACGGTACAAATTTTGAACAGGCGAAAATCTATAGTTCAAAGCACTCGGCAAAGAGAAAAAACTATGACAGGGGTAAAAAGTGGTTTTAAGATTATTTATGAAAATATTTTGGGTAATTTTGGCTGATTGCTATCCAAAGAGCGCATTTTTGATAATAAGTCCCACCTCCATCAGCCATAAAGAGTGTGACAATCGAAAAAGAAAAAGAGGGATGAGAGAGCCTTCTTGGTGGCTTCAACATTGGGCGAAAATGGATGTCTTGTACCTCAGTTGTATCTCAGTCGGCATATATTGCTGATAGACAATGCAGGTTAATAATTCGGCGGCAATAGAATAGCGTTTGAAAGACGTATTCATTGTTTAGTAGTTTTCCTGATAAAATGTTAAATTTAGGGTAGTTAGATTAGTTTTTCTTCCAATTGTTTGGTTTTTTGGAATTGAATGCCTACCTTTGCATTGACAAATCCCGCTCGCTTCCCATAAGAACAGCGTACCCAGCGGGACATTTTTTAAATTGTAGGTATATGAAAGTTATAAAGAACAAGACAATAGATTTTGCAACCGCAGTTCAGGCTCCCGTCATTAACGGAAATAGAGCTGCACGGACAGGTTATGTCCGTTTGGTTCGCCTTATCACTGACGAGCCTGTTCCTCAACAAACTTCATATACGGGAAAAATTGAGTTGAGGTAGGAATGGCTGTATATACAAAAGAATACGAATCCCAGCCAGAGGCTATTCTTACAAACGTCATTATCTGTCCAGCCGTAGATTTGTCGGCAAACGTGGCTGTTCCTGTTCATTGCCAAGTTGAAAATGTATTGTGGGACACAGGAGCGACCAATACATTGATTTCACAGGAAGTTGTAAATGCTTTAGGGTTACAACCGAAGAACAAGGCTCTTATTTCGAGTGCAGGAGGTGATGTCGAATCCTGGACTTACCTTGTTCATGTTATCCTTCCAACAGGAACAGCAGAGTTGAATGTTCAGGCTCTGCTTAACGACAATTCAGACTATGATGTGGTGATTGGCATGGATATTATAAATTCATGCGACTTCTGCTATACAAACAAAGACGGCAAAAGTACATTCTCCTTATGTCATCCAGCAAAGGAGAAAATCATTCTGAAATAAACCAGCCATAGGCTTTCTTTCAAGAAAGACATGTGCGACAACAATAATGACAGATGTGACATTCGCATCTGTCTTTTGCTTTTTACGCCAATAAGAGGCCATTTCCTTACACAAAATATACGAGATTTGAGCAAGAATTTAGTTAATTATGGTTAAATTTAAGGTTTATACATACTTTTCCATAACAAAATGAGGTTGTATTGAGATTTTCTTTGTACTTTTGCAGCGGACTATTATCGCCATGTTTATAGCCATTGAGGTTAGACGTGTTCTTTCGTGATGGCATACAAGGCAGCCTACGCCGTGCTGAGTATGGCGGAGTCATAATGACAAAGCGGTACAAAGCGGGCATTGGGTGGGAAAGATAGTCCAGACATAATGAAGGCGTTTACTAACGCTCTGTTTAAGACAGTCTGTAATCTAGCAAATTAACAGTTATCATAGTCTTGAGCAAAGCCAACGGTAGATGTCCCGGGTGTGATAATATCGCTCCTGCGGAGACCTGTAAGCACGGATTGTACCTTTTCGGGCACAACAATTGTTTATTATGGTCTCCTAATGGAAATGATTATTCATATCGGCGTGGGCTCTGACGTTGTCTGTTCAACTATGATAGGCAATTGCTAGAGCCTCAGACTGTGGAATAGACAACAGACGTTTCCACGCTCTTTTTATGTCTATATTGCTATTAACGAGCAACGACATATAAGCCGATATGAACGCATTGCTTAATGCGCATACCAAACGAGGTTGCGATTCACCTCCTCACATTGGATTTGCCTCCAATGTCTCCCCCGAAGCCCAAAGCTCACAAACAGGGGTGTCCTCGGAATATGTCCAGCAGGAAGGTTACAACTGGTTTGTTCTTCGTGCTACTTATAACAGGGTAAATGCAGCCGTAGAGAAAGCAAAGAAGAATGATATTAAGACATACGTGCCGATGCACTATGTACTAAAAGTGATTGCTGGGAAGAAGAAGCGAATACAACAGCCTCTTCTTCCCAACTTTCTTTTTATATACGCCACAAGGGAACAATCAGACAGTTTTGTGAAAAAGACAGTTGATGCCCCAATCTCTTTTATAAAATATTATTTGGATAAGACGCTTCCTCCAGAGGCAAACGGTAAAAATCCTCCGCTTATTATACCATACAATGCAATGATAAATTTTATCAAAGCAACAAGTACTGATAGTGAGCATGTACGCATTGTTACAGCGGAACAGTGTCACTATAAAAGTGGAGATAAAGTACGAGTAATAGCTGGTGACTTCAAGGGAGTGGTTGGAAAAGTTGCCAGAATAGCAGGACAACAAAGAATTGTTGTTGAGATCTCGGGATTGTGCCTTGTCGCTACTGCGTATATTCCTACTGATTTTATTGAGATTGTCAAATAATGCCGAAAGGCATATTGTTTAATTTAAATTTTTTATTTTATGAAGAAAAATGGTAAGAATGAAGAACTTCAGTCTCGTCGTGAGTTCTTTAAGAGAGCCGCTAAAGGTGCTCTGCCTATTTTGGCTGGTGCAGCTCTCCTGTCAAGTCCTATCTTGTCAGAAACTGCAAATGCAATGTCATGCGCAGGATGTAACAACCGTTGTATGAACAGTTGCTTCAACACCTTAAAAAGTTATATTTATAATAGTGTTGCGGAATTAAGGTTTATATTCAATTGACGGCGCAAAATTATAGATTTTCTTGAGGACCAGCAAATTTCTTAAAAAAAAGCCGATATGAAGCAAACTGCTGACCCAAAAATGCAAAAGTGCAAGTGCAAACGAATATTCAGTTTGTACTTTGGCCCTTTACAGCGAAAACTCATAGTACAACTTTTGAGTGTTAACGTCGGTGACAATTTAGAGCTCTACATTTTTTCAAGCGAATAACACCTATTATCTCACACTTTTTCCAACGAATCGAAGTCCTGTTTATGCACTTTTCCATCAAAATTGAAGCTTGAAATCTACATTTTTCCATGAAATCATCAACTTTACTTTATCCCCATATTCATATATACGTTCATTAAAGTAAAGTCAAAATAAGGGAAGAAAAGAGATGGCTACGCCATGGCTAAATGGTTCCTGCCGTTTTTTCATTTGGCTGCAAAATTTATATATGCTCCTGAGGTTATTAAGGGCGAGCAAAACACCTCTTCGACCAAACACAATATACCATGATTGGAACCCCAAAATATCCGTGAATCCACCCTTGATTTTACAGCCCATTTTTGCGAAATAAACCCCGACATGCTCTATCTTTGCAGACGGGGTCTGTCGGGGCTCAAAAAGGGAGTTTTTTTGCTTTTTTCCCTCTGTTCGGAGAGAGTCGATAAAAAAACGTTAAATCTTCGATTTTTCGCAAAAAAACAAGTATTTTTTTTGAGCAGTCTACCCTTTTAAGATGTAAACTGTTGATAATCAATAAGAATATAATGATGCATCGCAAGAAATACAAGAAAATAAAAGTCACCCATTTGATATAACCTAAGATATGGAAACAAGTAATCAAAAAATACCTGACATTTTCGCCAATAATTATTTCCGGATTCCGGACTATCAAAGGGGTTATGCTTGGAAGGCAGATAAGCAATTGCCGGAGTTGTGGGATGACATTGAAGATATTCCGACTAATCCTTCCGGTGGATATAAGCCACACTACACAGGTGCAATTTCTTTACAAAAAACATCATTTGATAAACTGAGCAAATCAGAACAAAAGTTGTTGCAGTCTGGAAGCAATATCTATGATGTTGTCGATGGGCAGCAAAGATTAACGACCATTCTTATCCTTCTTTTTGAGTTGTATAAAAAACTGAACGACAAGAAAATATACAATCAGTATATTAAAGAGAAAGGTAAGAATGCCGTCTACAAATTCTCGTATGGAACGGAAAATGGCGACTATAATTACTTTTTACAAAAAGAGATATTTGAAGATCCTAATTCCATCTGCAAAGGGAAAAGCGTATATACCAACAACCTAAGGGAAGCGAAACAATTCTTCTGTGATAAGCTGGCCCCATTGACACCGAAGCAGGCAAGAAGAATATTTTCAAAGGTCACTACTGCTCTGATGTTTGATATTAAAATAATTGATGATAGTTTTGATGTTCAGGCTGTTTTCGAGACGATGAACAACCGTGGCAAGCCATTGACTATTCTGGAAAAATTAAAGAATAGGCTCCTCTTCTTAAACAGCAAATTAACCAATTGCGATAATGAACAATTAGCAAAAATCATTAATGACTGTTGGGGATTGATTTATAACTCATTAGGGCAAAATGAAACATCAATGCTTGATGAAGATGAGTTTCTATCATCTCATTTGACCTTGATCAGAACACCTGCCGATTACTCATTCTCTACGCAAGATGCTGAAAGAAAAGTGTTTGAGATGTTCTGCAGTAGGGCAAGTCAATACAGATTGAGTTATACTCGCGACCAGTCAGAGTCGTCAAAAAAAGAAGAAGTTGTCTCATTTGATAAGATTAAGAAATACGCTATTGATCTCGCAAACTATGTTCCTTATTGGTTCACGGTTAATTGCCCCGATATCAAGAATACGGTTGAGTTGGAGCTCTATAAAATTCAATGTCTCAATGGTTCAAAAGAGATGAGGCTATTTCTTGCACAGCTTCTTGCTCTTCAAAAAGACGAACCAGAGGAATTCAATAGATGTCTGAAAAATGTCGAGAAAATATTATTCAGAAATCGTTTGCCTATTCCATCGATAATGGATGAACGCTCGTTTGCAACTCGCGCCAGGGACCTACATATAGGAGATATTAAACTGGAAGAACTGAATAATGAATTAGAAGCCATATTAGCTCAGACTATTGAATGCTCAAGCTTAATAGGTGGCTTCAAATGGCTATTTACATATGTTCGTGGCAATGTAGGTTACCATAGATGGAATGGGCTAAAATATTTCTTGTTTGAATTTGAAGAACATATTCATCAGCAGGATTACTCACGTGATTTTGCTATAATCTCATGGGACAAATTCTTCGAGACGTCAATTGAACATATCATGCCAAAAACTTATCAAGATTACTGGAGTGATACAATGTCAAATTATTTATCACAAAAGAGTTTTTCTGAAGAGGAAAGATATGTGGCCATAAAAACCTTATTAAATTCTCTCGGCAACCTTACAATTATTAGAGACAAGAAGAACTCAAGTCTTGGTAATAATCCGTGGGAAACTAAAGTCAAGGCGTATGCTAATGGAAGTTTTAGCGAACGTCAAATCAGTAGTAAAACTGAATGGCATCCTTGGTCGGCCGAATCAATCCTTAATAGAGGTAAAGTACTCCTGAAGTACTTAATTGACTATCTCGACGTAGTGATAATTGCAGAGGAGAAAAAAGAAACATATGAAGCAGAAATGCTATTCGGCGCATTGAAATATGTTCCCGGAACAGCTAATGAGGCGGAAGATAACTCTGAGGCTACAGCAACCGAGTAAAAAAACATACGATAATCAAATAAAAATCAAATTCACCCATTTAATATAATCCATAATGTCATATTTAGACCCACAAATTGGAGAATCATTAGCTGTTCAGATTACAAGCAAGAATCCTCAGTATGGACTGTTTGTAAGTACTCCGAATGGCATTTCCGGACTTATCAGAAAATTAAACATTTCGTGGAGCCACCAAAACAGGTTCTATGATTCACTTCATGTTGGAGATTACATACAAGCTATTGTAACTAAAGTTCATCCTGATGGCAAGATTGAGTTAAGCCGAAAAGATGCATGTGCCAATCCGCGTGATTTGAACCTTGATTTAATATTAAAGGGCTGTGTTGATTCTGTTGAGAACTACGGCATATTGATTCGATTTGATGGCTTCATTGGATTGGCGCCGTGGGTAGAACTGACCTCTACCTATTATAAGGCTGGTGATGAAATTACTTGTGTTGTAAAGAGCACTGCAGTTAAAGAAAATGGAATGGTAAAAGTCACACTGAGTACCCATCCTCTTCATTCTCTATTTGCAAGGATGCATAACATCGGAGATAGAATAACTGCAAAATATGTGGGGATAAATCAAGCACATGACAATCCCACTGCTGTAATTTCGGTAGAAGAAGGCCTTTTCTTGATAGAGCTTACTGAAAATTTTTTCATTGAGCCATATAAGTCAAAGATGATTTCTGGTGCGTTGTCTCCTGGGCAATCACTTGAATTCGTCTATAGCAAATTCAATGAAAACAAGTCTACGATTTGGCTTGATATGCGCCCTATTGAAAAGGAGAACAAGCGCAAGTTGATGGAAGATCTGATCGCAAAGCTTAACCCTGGTGATATTGTTATGGGCGAAGTCACGTATGTTGACGATAAATTTGCGAAAGTGGATGTTATAGACGCAGGAGTAAATATCATCATCACCAGAGAAGAATTGTCTCCAAATAAAGTCTTACGAGCAAGTGATGAAGTATTTGTAGGCGAGCACATTCAAATAGTCTACACTGGTACAGATGAACACAATAACGCTAAATTCAGCAGGAAATATATCATAAAGGACAGATACGACGACAGCCTTTACTCCCTATCCTTAATGGATCTCCTCAAAACGATGGACATCCAAACAAAGACTTTTATCGGAAAGGTCATATCCATCAACGACGGGTATTTCTTTACTGAATTAATCACGTTTTCTGATTCCGACAGCGAGGTAAATGGTAAATTACTCGTCGACCCGATCAATGGTAAGAACATCCTGGTACGAGCAGATAATAGGCTACGCAACCTTCTCTTTGAAGGCGAGTACTATAAAACTGACATTTCATTACCGAATGCTGATTTTAGGCGAAAGGAAGGGACGCCTTACCTATTTTCTGTTTCCTCCCCTGATCTTCAGTTGGTGAAGAACCCCTATCAAGAGTCTGTTCTTTTGTCATTTAAGCAGCACACCAGCCCGAATACAAACACGAGTGTCGCCAATCTTCTTGAAGAGGTTGGACAGAACCTGTATTCAAGTAAAAAGAGAATGTTTTTTGAGCTTCTTCAAAATGCAGATGATGCTGCTGCTCAGAATGGCGTAAAGGTGAAACTGCAACTCGAAGGCAAATACTTCTTATTGACCCACGATGGCTATTCATTTAACAAGCATGATTTTGAATCAATAACATCTGCTGCCCAGAGTACAAAATCTGCCAATAAGAAGAAAACCGGCTATAAAGGAATTGGTTTCAAATCCGTATTCACCAACTCCGAGTCTGTTTATATCCAAAGCTCCGGCTATCGATTCGGTTTTGATAAGAGTTTGGATATATACAATGATTTCGACCGTTTCTATTTCTTGGTGAATGATATTGAAAACGACCCTGTCAAGCAGAAAGAATTCATTCATAAATTTGAAAAATTCAGAAGGGAGTTCAAAGGCGTAAAAGATATTCCGTGGCAATTGCTGCCCGATTGGTCAAATATTCCAGATATTGATAAATACAATACCATTTGGAGCGAAAGAGAGAATGTCTGCATCGCTCTTCAGATGGACGAGAAGACATTGTCAGAATACGCCCAAGCGATTACCGAGGTATTCAATGAACCACGTTTCATGCTGTTCTTACGTAGGACCAATCGAATCCAACTGATGCAAGGCGATGATTGTCGGACCATTCAAAAGAATATCTCTGAAAATGGAGAATACATATCATTGGTTAATTCGTTTGACAAGGATAAGTTGAACGAGAATTACAAGATATTCACAAAGGCAGGTATTGGAGTGAGTGACGAGGCTTTTAAAGCCGCCAATGTGAATATCAAGCGAAAAGAACGGACAAACATTCATGGAGATATTGAGAATTATTTCGTAAGACTTGATTCCAATGGCAATGAACAATCTGAAGTTCCCGGCATACCGGACAGAATTGCTTCTACAGCAGATACAGAAATCTCCTTTGCCATTCCTCTTGATGAAGAAGGACATATCCGTCCGTCAAATGACGTCCTTTCTCTCTATGCATATCTTCCGATGAATGAACATAGGTTTACCTTCCCGTTCTTTATTAATGCGGATTTTATCCCAAAATCTGATCGTGAGGGTGTGCAAAGCGACAACCCGTGGAATCATTTCCTTTTTTTCAATATTGGAAAAGCCATCGTCTCAATGGTCGAGGAATCAGCATCAATTGATGAACCTAATTATTTGAATTTACTGCCTCAAAAAGAGTTTGAATCAACCAGCCAAGACACCTTTGCACTGATTGACTCCTTCAACAATGGATACACCAAAGCGCTTTCCGAATCGAAATTCATCATCAATGACAAAGGAGAAAAATCGGATGTTTTAGGTATTATCTTGGATGAATCCTCGCTTGCGAAGACTCTTGGATATGATAATTACTACTCAATAATTGGCACCACAAAACGATTGCCTCATCCGAACCTTAATACGGATATATTGAAACGCTCAATATTCAAAATTGAGAAGACAACTACAACTGATGTCATAAAAATCATTCAGGGTAATGCAGAACGCACTCTTACTTGGATAAGTGCAGCCTCTAATGATGAAAGAAAGAGTTTCTGGGAATGGTTGACAAGGACAGAAGATACAATCCGACTCATACCAAGCATTCCGTCTATTCTACTTGAAAACAAATGGGTTTCATATAGTACGGCCATAAACGATAGTAAGGTAATCCTGATTACTGAAAACACATTGGCCATCAAAGATATTCTCATTCAACTCGGTTTCAAATGTACAGACACGGTGATTGAGCACCATCCTCTCAAAGACTATTTGAAAAAGCAGGATGAGCAGAAGTTGTTCAAAAGGATAAGTTTATCAAACACCTCGATACTATCACATTCGGATCGTCTAAGGTTGTTCCATGCTACTAAGCAATTTGAGGGTATTGGTGATGAAACGAGAAAGAAATGGGCAATTTTCAAAAATGCGCAAGGCGTCTTCACCCCTCTATTCAAGATGTGTGCATTCAGCAGTACATTGCCTGTGTGGCTGAAAGATTACATGATTGCCCAAGAAGAGTATAGCTCATCCTTTGCATCTTTCCTCATCGGTAGTGAAAACATCTATACATCTATTGTTGAGAACAATATTGACACAATATTAACTAAAACAGATGTATACTCTGTATATCAAAAGTTTAAACAAAGCTGGCGTCATGCTTTCACTCAAAGTTTGATTAGGAAAAGAGTGCCGAATATCCTTCCTGTTGTCGAGCAAGAAGATCATGCGACAAAAGAAATTTTTGTAAAAGCATACGGCTCGTTTGATTTGAGCAGTACTGTGTCATACCCTTCTGATGGCGAGCACTATCGAATAATCAAAATTGCAACAGAAAGTACTGCCTCTTGTCAGCATCTTAAGTCAATTATTAAGGTCGATGGCATTCCTCTCTCAAAAATTACTTTGAAAGATGATTTTTCTGTTGATGTCAATGGAGTTAAGTACACTTTCTCCTTGTCCTCAATTTTGCCTTCTCATACCAATTCGTCAAAACTTGCAATGATAAATTCAAATCTATTGCTGGATACGAAAAAGTATTTGCACAAAATGAAGCTGAATCGTCATGGGTTAAGACCGAACTTGTCTCATATCTTTCTCAGTATTATAATGCACGGTACACGTCAGATCAATATTGTTTTATGATGCTTTTCTACAGACATATTGGTTCTATCACGTTAGATACTGTCTCTAGGAAGTTTATTGACACCTCGAATACTCAGATATTCAAAGAGATTCTTGAAAAATGCTTCAAACTTAAAGTAGGAGAAATTCTCCGTTCGTTCATTAATGATCCATATATTTCCTATTCTTTTGGTAAGGTGGCTGGAAGATACATTGACTGCGATGATTATACACTTCCAGCGGAACGAATACAGCCTTTTATTGCGCAGTGGACTGATACTGACGAAAAAAAGTCGTTCTTAACAACTCTTGGCGTACACAATGAAACAAGTGACGAAATTAAAAGGCGCAAGTCATTCAGTGAGAACAAGTTCGAGGATATTTGGAATATATCTTCTTCGTCCATAATTAGCACCTTCCTTTCATGGGTCAAGGCATCGTCACAATTGCCGATTTCAGAGAACAACAAGGTAGAAGTCTTGAAATTGTTATTCGGCAAAATCAATGTTCACATGACCAATAACGAAGACGATTATTCGTCTGCGAAGGAATGGACTGATGAAAAGTACATTACCTGGAAAGCGAACAAAACGACACGCATCTACTTATACGATGGTGAGATGCCTTATCGAGGTGTTTATTTAGGGGATTATTATTTTAAAGGAAAACAGAACAATTATACTGTGTTCAATACTTCCGGTCATATATACATCAATAAGGATGTAGAACCGGAAGTCGTCCTCGCGGATGTTTACTCGCTTAAAACCTCTCTGTTCACAAAAGATGATTGGAGGGAAATATTTTTGATTTCAAGAGCGAGTGTAAATGATTTGATGTCAGAAGTAGAGAAGCTGCGAAATCAGAATAGCCTTTTGGAAGAAGAAATTGCAAGGATCCGGGATGATGAGGAAGAAAATGCCACAATGCAAAAGGGTGAAGACTCAAAACTCTCTAAACAGGAAATGATACAGGCCCAATTAGAAGCCCAGCAGGCACTTATGAGAGCTTATCCGGACTGGGAATATCCATATGGTTTCGGCGAAATGGGTGAGGATGGTCAGCCATATTGTTACTCTTGCAATGTCATTACCACTGAAAATGGTTCAGAGCCTATTGTGCTGAAGAGCTTTAAATATCAAGGTGATAAATTTATGGTTAATCCAACTGAATACCTGTATTTGATTAGAGACAAGGCTCAGTTGTTTATCTATGATGGTCTTGATTTCAAACGCATTCCGGTACTCGACCTCCTCAAAGATCAGACAAAAGTATCCATTACCTTCAGCAGTAAGAACCTTGAATCAGACGACAAGATTGAGAAGTTAGCCGATGCACTTCACTATTTCAATAACATCCAATTCAATTTCGACAGCTTTAATATATCAAGCAGGGCCGAATCAATAAGATTCATTTACAAGAGAAATACCGGCACGCAAAGTGCGACATCAGATGATGATTTATAGTTATGTACTACACAAGAGAATCATACACTAATTTTTTAGACACTGAGATAAATGCTCAGATACGAGATTTTGAACAAGTCGTCCGGACAAAAGCACTTGTTTTAAAATCGCGTGGAAATGTCTTTGTCGGAAAATTTCAAAAACTCCAAGATAATGGTACCGCTGTCTTTAAGGTGAGGAATTCCGATAATATGCCTCGAAAGAACTCCTTCTGGACAGCCTGCTACCTAACAGGAGAAATGGGCAGTTTCAAGAATTGGAGTGATTATTCTTGGTTGGACTTAAGAAAAGATTACCAAAGGGATTATTCTGACGCGTATTGCGCTTGGATTGCAAAGGCTACAGAGGAGGATTTCTGCCTTATTGGTATAAAAAATCTTTCTATAGAATTTGCAGATGTTCTCCAAAAGGAGATGCCAATAATTGCGTTCGGTCCTAAAGATCCACCTCTTCAGTATTTATATAACCTGAAGGACATTGTAGCTGATGAGTCAATTAAGAATGTCAACAAGGTATTAGATTTTGATGCTACCGATCCGCTTTGGAATCCAACACCACTTGCATCTGATACTGATCTTCCCGCTATTCTTGCGGGTGTCTTTGATAAAAACAACTGTGTGGCAATACAAGGCCCTCCGGGTACCGGAAAAACATACAGATTGGCACAATATGCCGCAACATTATTGAAGCAAGGAAAGAGCGTTCTTGTTACTGCATTAACGAATCAAGCGCTGATGGAGCTGGCAAAGAAAGAAGATCTTAAAGATTATATTTTTGCCGGGAAGGTGTCGAAGTCAAGCATGACAATTGATGAGAAACGCGAACTTCCATGCCTTGTCCCTATTAAAGAGAACAAATGTGATGCCTGTTCTGGGTATTTATCTCTTACATCTTTCTATGTTTCAAGTACCTGGGCGGCAACTCTCGCAGAGATTCCTTTTGACTACGTACTTATGGATGAGGCGAGCCAGGCTCTGCTTCCTATGATAGCAGCAGCATTCAAATTGGGCAAACAAGTGGTTTGGATTGGTGATCAGAAACAGTTATCACCTATTGTTGCAATAAACGACGATATTATTAGTGATAAAGATTGGAGTCAAATAATTAATGGCTTTGACACATTATGTAATACGCAAAAACTTGATTCGTACCTTCTCAGCGATACATTTAGGTTAATGCCGAGGGCTGCTGATAGTACAGGTGTTTTCTACAATAACAACTTGAGGTCTGTCTCGAAAATCGTAGATGTCCCTATTCAATTGCCATTTATAAACCCCAAAGGGTGGTCCAAATTTTTTAGATTTAGAACTTGAAACGGGAAAAAAGGCTCCGATTAATGCTTTTGAACAAATCATTGATGTCGTACAAAAGATATATGAGCTATCACCGGGTCAATGTAAAAACCTGAGGGGTAAATTTATAAATTGTTATCTTTGTCTCCAA
>ERZ1694964.557-NODE-557-length-17774-cov-6.011457_pt1 | contig 17774 bp, 10 predicted proteins | sample MGYA00581613_ERZ1694964 | MGnify/ENA primary metagenome ERZ1694964 (study PRJEB42213, sample SAMN07424513) | human gut metagenome | biome: ENVO:00009003; feature: ENVO:2100002; material: ENVO:00002003 | host: Homo sapiens | place: USA | collected 2015 ...
TACTTCCCCTAGGGGAAAGCTCTCGGAGTACAGCGAGATCGTTTACGATAAACCATTCAAAAACATTACGGTCTCCACGGAAGAAGAGCAATATCAATATACGAAAACCCAGCAAGGCTTCTTCAGGATTAGACTCACAGATCCGAACGGCGGATTCGGGCAGACGGAGTACCGGATGCTCTTTGCGGATATCATGATAAGAAACAGCCATACCCGTAAACAGACCCCGGTGCCCAAACCTCCTTACAACCCTATGATTGAAAGTATAGGTATCGGTTATAGCGCCGAGGAAGAATACTTTTTCAATGGCGATACCCCAAGAGATAGATGCCGTATCTATCATATCCATCCATTGAGGCAAAAGGAATTACATGAAATCGATCTACGTCATCCGTTCCCAATGGTGGAAGTTCCCACAGAAGATGGGATTATTCTATTCGGTATTGGTAACTCGATCGGTAACGACCAGATCCGTTTATTCTTCGAGATGGCTGCCTTGAAACGGGAAATCGGAAAAGAATATCTTCCTTGCGTACAATGGTCTTTCTTCAACGGCAAGCAATGGGAGTTTATCAAACCGGGTAATTTACTTTCCGATACAACCGGGAATCTGTTGAATACAGGTTTGGTAGACATCCTACTTCCCTCACCTATTAGCGAGGAAATGCTAGACATAAATGGAGATTTCTGGCTTTCGGCAAAAGTATCTTGCCACACGCAAAATTGTTCATCCATACGAAATGTCTATCTAAACCCAGTGAAAGCCCGGTTAGAAATCCCCGAAGAAATGGAAGCCCTGATCAGTGAGGAACTCGAAAGCTTCACGGGACTCGTTTCTTTCGAGAAAAGTATGCCGGGACTTACGGATATTTACCAGATCATACCCGCTAAAGGAGGACGTTCGCCGGAAACGCCAGAGGATATGCGGCTCCGGATCACCCAAGAGATGTCCCATCGGAACCGGGCTGTATTGCCTAGGGATTACGAGCAAATAACATTGGCTCAGTTCCCCGAAGTCGAAAAAGTACTTTGCTTGCCCGGAATAGACAGTAAAGCTCAAAACAGGAGCCCGATCGTAACATTGGTCGTGATGCAAAAGGAGAAAGATAAAAAGATCTTGCCTTTATGCGAACATAGGCTACTCATGCGAATCGAAGATTATATAGGTGACAAGACAAGTCCGTTCATTACCGTTGACGCTATCACTCCGGTCTACGAGGAAGTAACCGTTTGCTGTAACCTCCGGATAAAGCCCGGATATCCCGTAGGAGATATACTCCGCCAGACAGAGGCACGCATTAATAATTGTATCGCGCCTTGGCGAGATAAGGAAGAGATCCCGGTATTTGGGCTTTCGTTCTCATCGACAGATCTTTATAACTCCATACGAGAGTGTGAAGCCATCGTGGACATTGATATATTAAGCGTAGCGCATGTCGTATATACGGCAAAAGACCAACAAAAGAGCTATTATCTAAACCGCTACCCGGAAGAGGCAAGGCAAAATTTCAACGTTAGCCCTTCCCAACCTTGGTGCATATTAGTTCCTTCTGATAGGCATTTGCTATATATTGACCAAAAAGACGAACTACTGGAACAACTCGGACTCGGATATTTAGGAGTTGGAAGTAATTTTATTATTAACAAATAAAACAAACCGGATATGCCTCGTACAAACAGAAATACACTAAAAGAATACTTTAAGCGCGGAAGTATGCCCAACCAAAAGCATTTCTACGAATTAATCGATTCCATGGTCAATATTTCCGACGACGGGATCGATAAAAATCCGGATGATGGCTTACGGTTAGCTCCTTCCAAGGAAAACAGTCCCGTCATCAGCTTATTCACGAACATACAAGACAATATTCCAGAGTGGAAAATATACCTAGGTAACAATAGCCAACTCCATATCATACGTCAAGGGCAAGATGAACCGATACTATCGCTTCATCCAAACGGTCGCATCGAGATGAACCAACCCGGTATGGATATACGTATCAACGGCAGTCTTTCCGCAACCCGCTTCGACGGTGCGATACGGGGTAAATTTCCCGCAGATGGCGAATGGCATACCCTGCAAATACCAACGGAAGGATGTCGTGCCTACCGCATCATGGCTGGATGCGGTAAGTTAAAAAGCGGACAATACGCATTAGTGGAAGCCACGGCTATCCATTGTTACGGAAAACATCGAAAAATCCGTACGAATCAATCCTGGTTCGGTTCCTTTTTTAACAAGATCAAATTCCGTTGGTACGGCCCCGGACAAAAATGCAAGTTGCAAATACGTAGCGGACGGGATTATGGAGACAACATCTTTGTTTGTTTCCAGATAACCGATTTATGGAAAGATTACCGGATGGACGCCTCCGACCGGAGAAACACCTTTAATCAAGAATAGCCATGGATGATCTGCCCAACCTGCAAGAGCTAAAAAAGGAGGAATCCATATTCGATAGCCTCCAAAAGAATGCCTTGGAAACAATCCGGAAGCTTTCAGGGCAACTGTGGACAGACCATGCCCCGCACGACCCGGGAATCACGACTCTGGACATCTTAAATTACGCCTTAAGCGAATTGGATTACCAAATGAGTTTCCCATTAGAACAATATCTCACCGGATCGGATAATCGTTTCAATCCGGAGGATTACGGCTTGTTCAGTCCTGAACGGGTTTCCGGGATGGCCCCTGTGACACCCAAAGATTACCGAGACCATTTTTTAGATCAATTAGATAACACTGACTTCTTAGTTAACTTATCGGACATACAAATCCATCCCTATAGATCCAATGATCAGATCTGTCACGGATGGTTCGACATATTTATAGAACTCTCGTCCTTTATCTCAGAAGATCAACACAAACAGGAAGAAAAGAAAATCAAGGAAAAGATTAAGAAACTATATCACGCAAACCGGAATTTAGGTGAACACCTACACGCAATCCATTTCGTAAGAAGGAAACCTTTATTACTCATTGGAAATATCGATATAGACGGTAGTATCTCTCCGGAAAAAACCTTGATCGCCATTTATACGGAGGCGATTCAATTATTCGCACCGGGAAGTCATTATACAGGTAGCGCACTTCCCATATACAAGCTTTTCAAAGGGATCAAGCAGATACAAGGGGTTCTATCGATACACTCTTTGGAATTTCAAGGTTTTGAAGAGGGTGAATACGCCTATACATTGGCATTATCTTCCCCTGAGCAAATCAAGATACGACTTTACCAAAACCAACAAGCGGTAGAGATTAATGCCACAAAAGTATTGAATCGTTTGCATTCGCGGAATAATATCAACCATGCAATACGAGAACAGAAAAAACAAGCCAAATCGATCCTCATGGACAGTCGCCATATTCATCTGAATGATTATAGCGTCACAAATGATTTCCCAATTTGCTACAAGGACTCGTTTACCGATTCATTCAAGGCATATCTTTCTATATTCGACCATCTCTTTTCGGAGGGACATGAAGAAATGAATCATCTAAAAGATTGGATGGCCTTAAATATGGAAACACCCGGTTCCGCTTCTATGGAACAAAACAAAGATCTGCTATTGGATACGTTGGATAAAATCTACGGCGAAAATAGCAACCAGCCTTTTCTCCGCTACTCCAATAAAGAGATAAACCGTCAACGAAGAGTCCGGTTCCTGCGACAACTACCGGAACTTATCCGGGACCGGTATCTGGGCTGTAATCTATTCGACGCAGACTCCCTTTCCGGATTGGAAAGATATCTCTATTCCATACTCGGATGGGAAGATGCGGAAGAGCAAATTTTCATTCTGGAAAACATACTCCTGCATTCACCGAAGGCGACTGATCATTCAGTCCCCTCCCGGGAATTTACCTTAACGGCAATCCTCTCGCAAACAGAACGTACGCAGCAACGGCCGGATTTTCAGCTTCGTCTTGAAGAATTCTTGCGAGAGAAGATACCGGCACATCTACGATTCACGGTTCATTGGCTTCCTCCGAAAGAGCTAGCCCTATTTGTCAAGGACTATAAGGCATGGAGAAAAGCTTGGGCCGATAATGACGACAAAGAGATTGGCCGCACTGGAGAAGTCTTAAAGAATAATCTGATACGAATAAATATCGAACTTTAAATTTACCCTTATGTCAACCAGATATCGAACTACCTACCACGGCATTTTATTGGGCTTATTGCTTCATGTAATCATGGCACAAGCCGTTAACGCCCAAAGAAGTCTCTCGGAGCGATTGGATTATTTCCGGAGTTTAGGAGAGCGGAACGAGTTAGAACTGGAAGAGATTCGTACCCCGATCGTCTCTTACCAGACTCTTATGGACTCGATCACCCAGCGTATCTTAACGGAACAATGCGGTTATATCGTTTATCCCGCTGAATTGGGGAATGCTTTCACTTTCGTAACAAACCCGGACGCAAACCAAGCGATCTCACGTTTGGGTTATTTACAGTCCCCAAGTTCTTTATTACCCGATCATGTAGAGCAATGCGCATATACACCTTGGCTGTTCGGAAACGAGTTATTAACCGCATCCAAGAATAAAGCCAATGCGGATCCTCTCTGCCGCTTCTTCGATGAAAAGCTTGGCCCAGTCAAAGTAACGCAAGCTTTGTGGTATTATTTCAATAAAAGAGAACCGGAAAAGATCTTGCCTCCCCCTACCGTCGAGAATATGTATTTCTTCAAAGGTAAAACCGGAGATCTGGATAATATGCAATCGTTGCTCAACTCCGATAAACAAGGCTATATCATTTGTCCCGTATGGACAGAAGATGTTACAGGTGTTCTGGACAACCCGGACGAGAATCCTTCTATCAGAGGAAGCGGAACGATTGAGTTTTTCATCAAGGAAGCCCCTCTTTCCATCGCTCTCAACATTACGCCCTGGGAAGAAGACGCCATCGGATACAGGGAAACCGGCTTCATCCCATTCGTCTACGACACCACTTACACGCAGGCCGTAAAGAACTGGTTGCTATCCGTGCGTGAACTGCGCCCCTACACGGTTCGTACGTTCTTCTGTTATTTCGATAAACGTAGCAAAGAAGAGATCGCCGCACAAAAGAAAAAGGGAAATTGCAGTATTCCCGTATTCAAGGTAGATGGCGCATCATCGGAAATCGAACGCCTATCCGAACGTCTAAGCCAATACAACCAACGAGCTTTTCCGATCGTACCGTATTGGCTGCAATCCGTATATGAGCAATTACCGGCAAACCTTATCCGGAAATTCAGCCGAATGGAATATCTAGGGTATGTAGTGGATACAGAAAGCAGGCAACCTAGCCAAGTAAGCGACTGGCAACAACAGGAGTGCTTGATAGATATGCCCGTTTATTCGGATACACCCGTCGATTTACTAGTCCTATTCCGAAACTCAAAAGCAACGAATGATTTCTTAAGATCGAAAGAATCCCAGATGGCTCTTTTAAATAACTTATTCACAAAGGGTACCGGTACGATCAACCGAAACCCGTCTCTCCGGAAACTCAACGGATTGACTCTTTACTTCCCTGATTTCGATTTTAAACTGGAGAACCGGAGAGAACTTGTACAATTCGTGAAGTCCACTAGTTTCGTAATCGATTCTTTTTGCGTGGATGGTAATAAAATATATAAAAACTACGATCTAAATGTCATATTCCCTATCAAGGAGAAAAAGCACATCGGTTATCTATCTATTCTATTGAAATACCAATTGGTAGACCGCCTTTGTTTCGTCGATTACGATGAAATGGGCGTTCCCGTAACTACTTGCGAAAATCGAGAGAATAAGCAAGAACCAGTACTCAAGATGGTCATGTATGAGGAAGAATGCGAGGTATCCTTACTAGATAATCTTTTCAACTCTTTATTCTATTTGCTAAATCCTTTTCCGCAAGGCGAGCAACTCACCAGTTGCTCCGATGATCTGGCGCAACTGGCAAATACGGAATTCTCCAACCCGATGCTTATTTATTTCGTATTGGGTGATATATTCCTATTTCTCATACTATTAATCCTAATCACCCTGTATATGACATCCAGTAAGTTCTACATGTTGGCACAACATTATAAGCGATATGTCTTGCCTCTATTACTGGTATTCATATCCGAGATCGTATTGGTATTATACCTAATCACCAATATCGTATCCTCACGGGAAACTTTCGACATATGGACTCAAATGATACTGTTGGCGCTCCCACTCTTCTTTTTTCTCTTAATCATCGTACCGATCGGGCACCGGGAAAGAGAGCCGTTGCCTTAAATCACCACCGGCCCTCTTTATTCAATTCCCGGCGGATCGCCATAGATAAGATATCGGAATCTAGCCGGGGAGTGTCTTGCTTTAGCAACCGAAGGGCACAACGCCTGATCACATTCGAGATGGAGCCACCCGATAACTCATAAGTAGCTGCCATACGGATCATCTTGTCCGCATCCGCAGGTAGCCAAGAAGAGGGAAGCATTCTACGCCATAATTCCTCACGTAAGTCTTGATCCGGCATCGGGAAATAGATAATAGACTGGAAACGACGGGAGAAAGCTTCATCAATATTACTCTTTAAGTTTGTGGCTAAAACAACGGTTCCCGAGAAATCCTCGATCCGTTGCAGCAAATAAGCGATCTCTTGATTCGAATGGCGATCATTAGAAGTGTTCGTTGAGGTTCGTTTACCGAATAAGGCATCCGCCTCATCGAAAAAGAGAATCCAATTTCGGTTTTCCGCTTGGTCGAATACATTCGCAAGGTTCTTTTCAGTCTCGCCGATATATTTGGAGACAATCATGGAAAGATCGATACGATATACATCCATCCCGTTCTTCTTGCCGATCAAGGTCGCGCAAAGCGTCTTACCCGTTCCCGGCGGGCCATAAAACAAAGTGCGGTAACCGGCCTTCAAAAAACGACTCAATCCCCAGTCCGAAAGGATGACCCGATGCCCCGTAATCCAATTATTTATCTCCTCCAACTCCTCACGCACATAATAAGGCAATACGGCATCTTCCCAATTCAAAGCCGTACTAATCCGTTTGGCCGGAAAACCCATATTATAGTCCGGCTTATATTCTCCCTCAAAAGATAAACGGTACAAGAAATCCTCCGATATACGCAGTTGTCCGCTCAAGAACGGTTCACCATTCCCGGCTCCTTCCAAGCCAACGACGTGATACATATGGAACCAATGCTCCTCACGAAATAGACGAACCACTTCCAGACGGCGTTCCACACGATCGCCCGCCAACAGGAAAACGGCCGTCTCGCCCGTTGGCAAGAATCCTCCGTGCGATAGTCCTTTCCAACCGCCAAATTCCGTATAAGGACGGTCAAAATTCTTATTATGCACAAAAAAAATATCCAACATCTGCGGAGAAAGATGAGGCATTAAGGCCAACATCAACACCATCCACTCGTCGAAAGTAGGATCGACCTGTTCCGGCAACAACGCCTTCCAAAGCGGTCCTGCCTTCGGGAGTGGGATATCATAGACGGAAGATAAATCGCACTCCTGCCGGAAATACAAACGAATGGAGACATCCAATACCCGCTGGAACCAATCGATCCACTCGTTCATAAGACAGAAGCAGCTTTAGCACCCATCACATCCGCCTCGTGTTCCAAGGATAAATCATCGTTAACGGCCATTCCACCTACCTCGGTAGTAGGCTGCACACGTCCCTCGGCTTGCTGGATGACGTGTGTCAACTCATGTCCCAATAGCTGCTGCCCGGCAGACGTATCCGGTTTGAATTGCCCCGGGGCGAAATGGATATCCGTACCTTGCGTATATGCCAAAGCCCCAACCTCCGGCGCTTTCGATGAATCCGGGTGTACACGTACCGAGGAGAAATCCGTCCCGAAGGAAGACTCCATGCCTTGGATTACATGATCCGGAATCCCTGTCTGGTTCTTCGTTTGCCGTTGGGCCACAAATTTTCCTTGAAGAAGCTCATCCTCATCTTCCACATCCCGCTGAACGGCGAACTTACCTTGCAGCAAATCATCCTCATCCATTGCGTCACATTGCATAGTTTCCACCATTTTAGCCTGCAAGGCAGATTGTACCCGGTTATCTTCTATCAATTGTGTTGATTCACCTTTACGGTTTTGAAAGACCCGCGAAGGTCCTTCTTGAATCTGTATCCGATCCGCATTCATAATGTTATCTTTTAATGTTATTTACCGCCACTTTACTCTAAGTATTTTTTCCATCCATGGAGTTTTAATGAACCTGAAGTTCCAAGCAATCGAATCTAATAAGACGTCAAAAGCTCTCTCCTCGACCGTTAGCGTCCAATTATTCTTCTCCATCTTTAACACTCCCTTTCTCCGGATAAAAGTACTTTGAAGACCTTCCCAGCTCGTATTCCTCATCTTATCCCAATTCATAAGTACCGCTTTCTTCAATTGCTCTATCATCTCTAATTCATTCTCAGTTAAATCACACGAGCGAGGAAGCGGTTCCGGACTATCATAGCCCGTCAAGACTTTGTTTAAGAATAATTCTGGCTCCGGGATTTCCTTCTCATCCGTTACAAAACGTTGAGACGCAAAAATGGCCTTCACTTGGCATTCTCTCGATTTAAAGCCACGTCTGTCATCACTCAAGTAGCCTAACCTATGAAAAAGTATTGGCAGATAGACGGCTATGATCGTCAAGCCCGCATTGTTAATAGACACGCCATGATCTTCTAACTGGCCATTCAAAACATCCATATCCATATTATTTTTAAGTTGATATATAAAAACTGACAATTCAGATAAATTAGTTGTATGTCGACATATAAAAGTCTCTATCTTATGCAATTCCTCCTCTGACACAGACTCCCTCAAATGCTGCCAAAAGAGGAACAACAATCCATCTTTGGAGTAATTCCGGTAAACGTTGCCGGAAAGAGCCTGTAACCACCCCAACCAAACGTTCTCTTCCAACCCGAAGTTATTGAGACGAAACAAGCGGATTACCTCCTCGACAAGTAAACGCAAAGCGGGAGTCGCCCCTGTATATAATTCCTCCAATAATTCCATCTTTTGAGAATTGAACGGATAGATAGAGGGAAAAGCAGTACGGATGGGAAGCTCGGGCACTTTCCCCTGTTTCGTACCCAGTAAAGCTTCCATAGTACGTGCGAACGCATCCATATCCTCCAACATACACTCATGCAATAATAAGCGCAACCGAGCGGCATCCCCAAAAGTACGGTTCTCTTTTACATTCGTAAGATATTGGATCAAGGATACTTGATTCGGAAAAGCCAGACCGTATTCACGGATGACAAACAGTAATAAGGAAGCGAAGATACGAGCGGCCTCTATCGGCTCTTCCACCCTTATTCCGGATGAAGGAATGTCCTTCAATTGCCGTAATTGGTCCAGTAAGATTTTCGGGTTCGTCTTCTCCAAACCACTCACGTACTCAAATAGATCGCCCAGCGGTTCATCGGAACGGCCCGTGATTATAAATTGTCCCAACCGATACGCTTTCCTCTCCTCATTCAACCAAACAGAGAATAAAAGCTCGGGAGATTCCTTATCCATATCCTCGTACAGCAGGTCTATTATCTCACGTAACTCTTCCGGAACCCACGGATATTCCCCATGTGTTCCCTCATGAAAATAGGAGATCAACTCCCGCACCGTGATATTATAATGAGCAGAGAACTGTCCCAACACCGAACGTACGAATTGTTTCCGGCTAAAAGCGGTTAATGGCCCGCTAAACAGTACCAGAAAAATAAACTCCCATTTCAACAGCCGGAACTCGCCGCCCACCCTTCCTTCCAAACGCCCTTGCTCTTTCCCCTTATCCAGCGTCTGCGCATACCGGATAATGAAATGGCTTTCCACCGGAACGATTTGCCTAACCACCGAATAGATTTGCTCCTCGCACAAGGAACGGATAAAGCGACGGCACAAACCGGAATTAGACAACCGATCTTTCAAATCTTCCGGGTAATAAATGGATATATCGGCGGGAGAATCATCGAGAGCATTCAAGTACAAAGCAATGATCAATTCCCGAATGGCTGGATAAGCCGTTAGCAGCCCACTTGCCAAGGTACGGTAAAAATATCCCAATAACTCCATTACCGTCAGATTGTAATGCGCCGCCAACTCCTTTAACACGGAGAAGGCGAACTGATGGCGGGAAAATACGCTTCCCCCCCTACCGAGAATAACCTCGAAGATAAACACCCATTTCAGTATCCTGAAATCATTCCCGGCTTTCCCTTCGAGCATACCCAATTCCTTCTCCTTATCCAACGCTCTCGCATAGTCAATGACAAACGGACTCTCCGCAGGGATCACCTGTTCCACGATCTGGTAAATCTGTTCCTCATTATACCCGGATAAGAAAGTCAAGCTCTTCTCCCGCCGCACGAGCAAAGCCTTCAATTCTTCCAGAGAAAAAAGAGAGAGATTTTTAGTGAATTCCTTTTCCGATAATGTCTCTAGCCGGATATCCTTCAAGAGCGACAATAACTCGGGCATGAACAAGCGGGTAGAGGCGAACTTATCTAAATCATACGTCAGCATCCCCAGTAAATCCACAAAAGAAATGGAATAATAGCCGGATAATTCCCGCAGCGTGTACGTCACCATTTGTTTCCGGTTGAAATAGCCTTGATCCTGAGATAATAAATATCCCCATAGGATTATCCAGATGGCGTTTCTGTAATCATTCTTCCCTATCTCCGGACGCTTTATCTCGGGATAAGAGTCTTGCAAGAAACGGGCATAAGCGTTTATAAACGAGCTTTCCGAGGGTGCCACCACATGTACCAAACGTTCTTGATAGATATCATCCAATTGAAAGACCAGACGTTTACGAATGGTAAGCGCCTTTCCCTTCTCACGCAGGAAATGACTTAATTCTATCCGGGATATTCGTACTAATTTATCTAGAAGTTCCGGTAAGGTGAGCCTCTCCTCTTCCAGCCAAGGCCAATATCCGTGCGACATATAATAGGTAAATACTTCCAGCCAAGATTGCTTGATGGGAACAACAGCGATTCGGTCGGGATGCTCTTCCTTACTTCGCAAATAAGAAGCGAAAGTCTCGTCCAGTCTCTCCGCCAGTCTACGGGGGAATTGCTCATAGAATTCATCTTCTTCTAGCTCACCTAGATCCAAGTCTAAACTCTCGATCCGGATCAACTCATCTTCCGTATCATAACGGCTTAAAATCTCATCCACGATCCCTTCTAAAGAGGTTCGGTTAAAGGTATCCCAACGACCATATAAATCATGAACGAAAGGTTCCCGATCCGCAACTAAATCTAGTTTTAAGGTGCCTATTGTTATCATATGGTTTGCAGGGTATTTCAGTCTTTATTAGATGCATGCAATATCTATATTATTCTTCGATTAAACAAGTATTATCCAGATTCTTTTCCACAAAAACATATAAAAGTTGATTGTGCCAGAATAAAACTTATGCGTACCTATAGGTAAGCCTGATCGGTACCTATTCTATTCTTAAATTATCGCCACTGATTTTACAATCAGCGGCGGCATTTGTATATTCAGCGGCTGTGAATATAAATTCAGCGCCGCCAAATTAAGAAATAGAGCTTATTCGACAAAGAATATATAGGCTCTTGGAGAAGTATTTCCTAGGGAGAGAAGCGTTTTTCCTCCAACAGAGAGAGATATCAAAGATATTTACGTAAATTTGCCATTCAGTTACAATTTATCAACCTAAATTCTTTATTTACATGGAATCTGTAATGAAAAAAACAGCCGCCACAAGCTTGTTAGCCTCTTGTGCGGTATCGCTGGCCTTGTTTTCCTCTTGTGCCAGTCAAGAACAAAACACACTTACTCCCGAGGAAATCGCCGACGGATGGGTTCTGCTTTTTGATGGAAAGACATTGGATGGTTGGAAAGATTACAACGGGACTACATTGACACAGCCTTGGCATGTAGTGGATGGTTGTATACAAGCCAAAGGAGATGGCAGCGACGCTAGTGGCTACATCGTAACCGATAAAGAGTATGAGAACTTCGAGCTTTCTTGGGACTGGAAATTGTCCAAGGGTGGCAATAGCGGTATGTTGTACCATGTGGTAGAGCGTCCCCAATTCGCTGTTCCTTACGTAACGGGGCCGGAGTATCAATTGATCGACGAGCCGAACTTCCCGGACCCATTGGAAGAGTGGCAGAAATTAGGTGTGGATTACGCGATGCATTTGCCGGATAAATCCAAGATGAAGGTGAATCCGCAAGGCGAATGGAACAACTCCAAGATCATATTCGATAATGGACATGTGGAACATTGGTTGAACGGACAAAAGATCCTAGAGTTCGAGGCATGGACAGACGATTGGCACGCTAAGAAAAATAGCGGCAAATGGGCCAACGCACCGGAATACGGATTGGCGAAAAAAGGTGTGCTTTGCTTGCAAGATCATGGTTATCCCGCATCTTTCCGTAACTTGAAGATCAAAGAACTTCCTCGTAAGGCCGGTAAGGAAGTGAACTTGTTCAACGGCGTGGATTTGACGGGATGGGAACCATACGGTACGGAGAAATGGTACGTAAAAGACGGTTTATTGGTTTGCGAAAGTGGTCCCGATAAGCAATACGGTTATCTCGCTACCCGTGATTATTATGATGATTTTGATCTGACCGTAGAGTTTAAGCAAGAGGCTGACGGAAACTCCGGCGTATTCATCCGCTCTTTCGTTGAGGAAGGCGTGAAAGTAAACGGCTGGCAGGTAGAAGTAGCTCCGAAGGGTCACGATACAGGTGGTATCTATGAGTCGTACGGACGTGGCTGGTTGGTTCAGATTCCGGATGAGAAAGAGAATATCTTGAAAGAAGGCGATTGGAACACGATGCGTATCAAAGTACAAGGCGATAACGTACAGACTTGGCTGAACGGACAGGAAATGGTAAACTTGAATGATGAGAAGATCGGAGCGGGTAAAGGCCGCATCGCCCTTCAGATTCACGACGGTGGAGGCATCAAGGTTCTTTGGCGAAATTTAAAACTTACGACATTATAATAGAACGAAGCTAGATTATAAACCAAATAAGGTGTTTCAAAAGAAGTCTTTTTGAAGCACCTTATTTTTATCATTGATAACACCCTCTTTTATCACTGCATTTTATGAATAAACTTATCTTTACAGCTATCCTTTCGGGATTTGCCGGCCTCTACGCCATGGGCCAGAACGAGATCCGGCTTATGGACATGGACCTAAATAAATCCTACCAAACTTACGGTGGCGCCGTCAAAGGGAAATCAGTTACCAACGAGCCCGCCTCTATACAAGGAAAAACGTATGATGACGTGATCGGGGTACAAGCCAAAAGTCATATCAAGATCGATTTACACAAGAATGCGTCACGCTTTCAAGCGCAGGTCGGGATCGCCGACTCACATATCGATTATACGGATAAAAGCCTCACGGTTATCCCTTTTGTTGACGGAACGAAAATGTATTTCGATACCCGAAAAAACGCCAAGACATTTGTTGGTCTAGAAGGTAAAGACGGAAAAGTACATCCGGGCTCGGCCTTATTTATCTTGAAAGGAGATGACAAGGAGCTTTATAACAGCGGTATCATCAAACTTGGCGATGCCCCGAAAACAATCGATATCCCCCTAAATGGCATAAAGATATTGGATCTTATCGTAGAGCCTACCGACGATGGACCTAGCGGAGATCATGCCTTATGGATCACGCCCCAAATAGAGTATATGGAGATCATCCCCTCGATCGTCTCCACGAGCTATCAAGGGAAAGGACCGGAAGTATCATCCGGTACGGAGAAGAAATTACTTGATAAAATCAAGCAATTACCCCAACAAGGGCTTCCTTTGGAAAACACCTCTTTCGACTGGCTTTTACAACCCTCACGATCAAAAGCCGGCATATATGCGACTCCAGATGGCAAAAGCATCTTATTGTCAAACGGAATGGTAGCACGTATGTTCCGTGTCTTGCCCAATCTTTCCACTCTCGATATCTTTAACCGGATGACCGGAGAAAGTATGCTTCGTGCCGTAAGTAGCGAAGGTAGTTTGACGATTGACGGGAAACGTTGGGAACTTGGCGGGCTGGCCGGCCAGCCCGAGCGCGGATACTTCCAAATGGAATGGGTCGACCAGATGACTACTCGCCCCGGTTCTTTTCTCATTGAGGATTTCCGCATAGAAGAGCTGCAGGAAGATATCAAATGGGCCAGAAGCCGCTGGGCACTGAATAAGAACGTACCCACAGGGAAAAGACTGACTTTCGTATTGAAAGGAGAGAAAGAAACAGAAGGTGTCACCGTAGAACTCCATTACGACTTATACGATCACATCCCGGTTATCCGGAAAAGTATGGAGGTTACCAACAATACCCCGCAGTCCATAGATATCGATGCCTTTCAATTGGAATATCTGGCATTCGCCGAACCGGAGTCGCCCGGCGGTGGAGATCCCTCTAAATTCAGGCTCCCGAACATACATGTAGAAAGCGATTATGCTTGTGGCGGAGAGTTTACCGAGCGGGAAACCGATATCACGGAGAAATGGGTGGCCGATCCGGAATATACCTCCCAACGCAATTATCCTTTGCTAACACCTTGTATATTAGATATATCGCCCAAGATAGGTCCTGATTATACCCTAGCGGCGGGCCAGAAATTCAAATCTTTTAGCGTATACGAGATGCCGTTCGACAGCGGTGATCGGGAACGAAAGGGTTTGTTTAAACGACGCTTACATTATACGGTAGCTCCATGGGCTACGGAGAATCCGATCTTCATGCACCTTACCTCTTCCGATCCGGATGTTATTCGTACCGCTATCGATCAATGCGCTACCGTTGGATACGAGATGGTTATCATCAGCTTTGGATCCGGATTGAACGCCGAGGATATCTCAGAAGAAAATATCGCCAAATATAAATCTTTGGTGGATTACGCCCGCAACAAAGGTGTAGAGTTAGGGTGTTACTCCCTCTTATCAAGCCGTTGGATCAGCGACGAGGTAGATGTTATCAATCCCAAGACAGGTAAACGAGGGGGGATGCGTTTCGGTAGCGCTCCCTGCCTTTGCAGCGATTGGGGATATGAGTATTTTCATCATATACGAACCTTCTTCGAGCGTACGGGCATGCGTTGCTTCGAGCACGACGGCTCCTATCCCGGCGACGTATGCGCATCTACCCACCATACCTATCATAAAGGGCTGGAAGATTCCCAATGGAATCAGTTCCATAAGATAACCGATCTCTATCGTTGGATGTGCGAGAATGGCATTTATATCAATGTTCCCGATTTCTATTTCTTGAACGGGTCTACCAAGACAGGCATTGGTTACCGTGAAGCCAACTGGTCGCTTCCCCGGGATCGACAGATCATCCATGCCCGCCAATTGAATTATGATGGTACATGGGATCGGATGGCTTCGGCATGCTGGAGCTTTGTTCCTCTCGTGGAGTATCAAGGAGGAGGAGAGGCCGCTACCTTGGAGCCCCTCCACGAACACTTGTTCGAATACAAAACACATATGATGCAAAATTACGGAGCTGGTGTCCAAGCTTGCTATCGAGGCCCACGTCTGTATGATACCCCGGAGACCCAAGCGGCCGTAACCGAGGTTATTCAATGGTATAAGAAATACCGCGATATACTCAACAGCGATATGATCCATTTACGCCGACCGGACGCACGAGACTGGGACGGGTTCATACACGTCAATCCTCACAAGAAGGAGAAAGGTCTAGCCATGTTCTTCAATCCGACCCATCAAGAGATCACCCGTACGATCCATATCCCACTCTATTATACCGGCCTGACACAAACAGCCCGCATCCGGGAAAAAGAGCAAAAGCCTGTCACCTACAAACTGAACCGGGACTATACAGTGGAGCTTACGGTTAAAATCCCTGCCAACGGATATACTTGGTATGTGGTTGAAGCAGCCGATTAGAACTAAAATGGCCGGGATAATCGCTACCCCGGCCATTTTATCTATCTATAGACTTCTTTATCTACGTCCGTTACCTAGATGTTTTCTGCCATGTTTATTCCCTTTAGGCTGCTGTTTCTCCAGATATTGTTTGTATTGTTCCTCCGTCAATATCTTTTTCATCTGGGCGTTCTTATCCTCACGCATGGCCAACATCTTTTCCCGTTGCTTCTCACGCTCAGCCTTCATCGCCTCACGTTCTTTCTGAGCCTTTTCCATATACTCTTTTTGAAGTTTACGGAACTCCACCGCTTGTTTCTCATCTAACTTCAAGTCGGCGATCATCTTCTCGCAACGTGCGGACGGATCCATCTTACGCTTGTCCATACGCCTGTTCTCACGAGCGAACACAGAAGTTGAACTCAACAATACAACCAAACACAATCCTATTACCTTTTTCATAAACTACTACTTATTACTTTTATTATAAATTACCTGTTTATGAAGCGCTTCGAAAAAATAGACATCGATAAAAAGGAAAGGTTTAATCAGAAATAACATTTTACCACAGGCCATTTACCATCTCGGAATCTCCAAATCATCCTTACTGGGCAATGCCGGGAATTTAGCGTGTGGTTCCGCCTGATACCAGAAAGTAGTCGATGAGATATCCGACTTTTGATTATTATACCTACCATCGTGCCGCCAACCCAAATCTTGAATCGTAACCTTCAGATCCTTTTCAAAACGAACCGGGTCCAAGATATGCCAGCGATACAAGCCGAACGCCGTAACAGCCCGATATAGGCCATCCGGACGGATCACTTGGTGCATTCCCGCATAAGGAGTGGTGAATTCTTGGTATTGATGTGTTTTCTGATTCTCGAAGTTATACGAACCGCAGAAATAATCCTCCGTACCTGTTCCACAGATTGTCGGGTATTCCTTGTCGCCATCCATATAGAACTTGATCTCTCCTTCACCCCACCAACAGTTATCATTGACACGCCAAGCTAAATAAGTTCCGACATATTGTCCCTTTCCCTTGATTCCATCCACCAACGTATGGATAGAGCCTTGTGTCGGGTTGGAACGGCGGAACTGCGCATGGAAATATCCCTCATCCTCCGGCACTTCCGTCAAGGTATAATTAATCTGGTAATACAAACGCATCTCTTCCGCATTATTAATATTCTCCAACGTTATGCGTGCTTTCTTACGGAACGGCATCTTCCAGTAGCAATTGAAAGCGCTCCCGGGATTTACACAGACCGCCAACGAGGAAAGTTGGGCATACTCATTAAAAGCACTGGCGAAGAAATCCCCGACCGGACATTCAACCGAAGGCTCTTTCTCGTCGTCCCAATACATACGGAGTATCGAGAATCGCCAGTTGCCAGTGGGAGTCATCCATATCTGCTGGATAGCCCCCGGGCCATCAATCTCCGCGATAGTAACTGTCTCCCCCGGTTTCACGATAATAAAAGGATTTACTTTCCAGCCTTTCCCCAAATCTTTCGCTGGGCCAGCTGCATTCGCCTTATTCCGGACATCCTTATCTCTCACGGGATCAGCCATCGCTCCTTTCCCTTTCTCCCCCGTAAAATTCTCCGGACTGATCGAACGACTCTGCGCATTCGACAAACGAGAAAGGTTTCCCATATTCATATCCAACCCGTTAAAAGGATACTGCTGGGCATTCGCCCAAAAACTTAACAGCAAAAAGGCTAACAGCAAAACATTGATCTTCTTCATAATGACTTTTATTATTTAAAATTTATACATCGTCTACCTATAGACCCGGTACACTATCGAGTGGCAATCATTTCCCCTCTCTCCCGCTTCTCCGGGCGCATTGAATGTACGAAT
>ERZ1694964.608-NODE-608-length-16414-cov-5.703344_pt1 | contig 16414 bp, 12 predicted proteins | sample MGYA00581613_ERZ1694964 | MGnify/ENA primary metagenome ERZ1694964 (study PRJEB42213, sample SAMN07424513) | human gut metagenome | biome: ENVO:00009003; feature: ENVO:2100002; material: ENVO:00002003 | host: Homo sapiens | place: USA | collected 2015 ...
GAAAATCATGGACAAGAAGAGCAACATGAAGAAGGCTATGTACGAAATGTTCGGCGTCGGCGGAGACGGCTCCGAGGCGGCAAGTACTGCTCCGGCGCAGGTCAAGAGCGCGTCCGTCGAGGTCAAGAGCGCCCCTGGTGCGGAGAAAAAGAGCGTGGATCACGCTCCGGTCAAGACACCCGAGGCCAGACCCGCCGCCAGCTTTCTTGCCCCCGGCACGGTCTTTGAGGGATCCTTCCGCGCCAAGGGCGACATTGAGATCGCCGGCGAGCTCAAGGGCGACGTGACCTCCGAGGGCAGCGTGCTGCTGCGCTCCAACCTGCAGAGCAATATCACGGCGGGCAGCGTGAAGCTCACCGGCTGCACCCTCATCGGCGATATCACCGCGAACGGTCCCGTCACCGTCAGCGAGGATTCCAAGGTCACGGGCAACATCACGGCGCAGTCTCTGCTGTGCGCCGGCGAGATCAACGGCGATATCCGCATCAGCGGCAACACCCAGATGGACGCTAACGCGCGCGTGAGCGGCAGCGTCGTCACCGGCACGATCTCCGTGGCGGCGGGCGCGGTCCTGAACGGCAGCGTTGAGATGAAGGGCACAATGGAGGCGAAGTCTTGAACGCCGCGGCAAAGGAACTGCCCGTCTCCTACGATCTGAGCAAGCCGCAGGAGGACAGGGAGCCCTACGTCGGCAGTGTCCTGTTTTTCAAGCACGTTATCTTCACTGTAACGCTGCTGCTGATCCTCATTCCCACCACGCTGTCCATTTACCTCTTCGCGCAGGTTCGCAGCCTGAACCGGCAGCTCGACACAGCGGGCAGCCAGCTGGCGGCCATGCAGGAGCAGCTTCCGTCGACCGCGCCCGAGGGCGGCGAGCCTACGCCGGCCGAGCCCGAGCCTCCGGCGGCCGAGGTCCCCGCCTACACGGAGCTTTACCCCGAGCTGTACGCCGACGATTCGCTGCGCGGCACCGTGGACGTGGACAACGCCGTCTACCTGACCTTTGACGACGGTCCCTCGGCGCGGACGGATGAAATTCTGGAGATCCTTGACAAGTACGGCGTCAAGGCTACCTTCTTCGTGGTCGGCGCAAACGAGGAGGGCGATCTCGAGCGGATGCAGAAGATCGTCGCGGCGGGCCACACGCTTGCTATCCACAGCTATTCGCACGACTACAAGAAAATTTACGCCTCGGTCGAAGCGTATCTGGAGGACTTCAACCAGATGTTCTGCCAGATCTACGAGGCCACCGGCGTCAAGCCGCAGATCTTCCGCTTCCCCGGCGGCAGCGTCAACAGCTATAATGTCGGCATCCATCAGCAGCTCATCGCCGAAATGACGCGGCGCGGCTTCGTCTACTTCGACTGGAACGTCGCCAACGGCGACGCCGTGTTCTCCAAAATTCAGCCCTCGTCGACGCTGACGGCCAACGCGCTCAAGGGTGTCGGCACCGCGCGGCGCGCCATCATCCTCATGCACGACAGCAGCGCCAAGACCACCACCGTCGAGGCCCTGCCTGCCATCATCGAGGGCTATCTTGAGGCGGGCTACTCCTTCGCCGCTCTCACCCCATCGACCCGTTCCGTCACGTTCAGCTATCTGGACTGACCGCAAACGGCAAAAAAAGATCGACCCCGCAGGGCCATTTGGCCCTGCGGGGTTTTCCGTTCGCATCCTTCGCCGCAGTCCGCGTCGGACTGTGGCGGGCAGGATGTCAGCCGAGCTTTTCGCACAGGTCCTCAAGCGCGGCGGTCATGGCCTCCTCGAAGGAGGGGTGCGGGCGCATCGCGCGGCAGAACTGCTCGGCGGTCAGGCGGTTGGCGAGCGCCTGCGCCGCGCCGCCGATCATGTCGCTCGCATGCTCGCACATGAGCTGCGCGCCGACAAGCTCGTGCGTTTCGGCGTGGGAGACAAACTTCATGAAGCAGCGGCCCGGGTCGGCGATGACCGTCTTGGCGTTGCCGAACATGACGTGCTTGCCGACCTTGACGGGGATCCCCATCTCTTTGGCTTCCGCCTCCGTGAGGCCGACGACCGCGATCTCGGGACGACAGTAGATGCAGCTCGGCACGACCGAGAGATCGGTGTGATCCTGCACGCCGCACAGGCGCTCGACACAGGCAATGCCCTGCGCGGTGGCGACGTGGGCGAGCTGGATTTTTGAGGACACATCGCCGATGGCGTAGACGTGTGGCAGGCTCGTTTCAAAATTCCCGTCCACCGCGATGCTGCGGCCATTCATTTCGACGCCGACGCCGTCGGCGAACAGACCGTCGCAGTAAGCACGGCGGCCGATGGCGCAGAGCACCGCTTCGCCGGAGACGGTCTCCTCCGTTTCCTTGCAGGTGAAGTGTACGGCAAGGTCCTCGCCCGCCTGCTCCACGCGCTGTACCATCGCGTTCGTGAAGACCTTCACGCCCTGCTTTTTCAGAATGAGCGCAAGGTTCTGCCCCAGCTCCTTATCCATGTTCGGCAGCAGGCGGTCCATGCCCTCGATGACCGTGACGGCACAGCCGAGGTCGGCGTAAAACGTGGCAAATTCGATGCCGATGACGCCGCCGCCGATGATGACGATGGAGCGGTAGAGATGATCGCAGCCCTCCAGCAGCTCGTCGGAGGTCATGGCAAGCTCCAGCCCCGGGATCGGCGGGCGGGACGGCACGGAGCCGGTGGCAATGAGAATGTCGTCGCAGGTGTAGTCGTTGGCGCTGCCGTCCGCGTCCGCCACGCGGACACAGCCGGAGCCGGTGATGAGCGCCGTGCCGCGCAGCAGGTCGATCTTCGCGGTCTTGAAAAGCGACTCGATGCCGGCGGAGAGCTTCTGTGAAACGGCGCGCTTGTAAGCAAAAATTTCAGCCATGTCGGCATGGATATCCTCGGTGTGGATGCCGCAGTGCGCGCCGTTCTTCGCGTCGCGGTAGATGGCGGAGGCGTGGAGCAGCGTTTTGGTCGGGATGCAGCCGCGGTTCAGGCAGGTGCCGCCCGCCTCGCGCCGCTCGACCACGGCGACTTTTTTGCCCAGCTTCGCCGCGCGGAGCGCAGCCTCGTAGCCGCCGGGACCGGCGCCGATGACGATGAGTTGATAATCAGCCATAGTGTTTCTTTCCTTTTGAGGGCAATGCCGCCGTTTTCGCGGCGGCATTGCGTGTTTTTTATTGCGCGAACGAATAGCGCAGGATCATATTGCGTGCCGCGCCGACCTCGTCAAGACGGCGGACGGGCGTATCATGCGGCGCGGTATGGAGCGCGTCGGGGTCGGAATAGGCAAGGTCAAAGAGCCTGCCGTAGATGTCGCAGACCTCGTCCATCGTCTCCTTGCTCTCGGTCTCGCAGGGCTCGACCATGAGCGCCTCGTGGACGATGAGCGGGAAGTACATCGTGGGCGGGTGCAGGCCGTAGTCGAGCATTCCCTTGGCAAGGTCGAGTGCGGAAACGCCCGTCTCCTTGTGCAGATCGACCAGCGACATGACGAACTCGTGCATACAGATCTCGTCGTAGGCCATGGTGAACTTCTCCGCGAGCTTCACGCGCATATAGTTGGCGTTGAGCACGGCGTTCATCGCCGCCTCTGGAATGCCGGTCCTTCCGAGCGTGAGCACATAGGTCAGCGCCTTGATGCAGACGTCGAAGTTGCCGTAGAACAGCTTCACGCGGCCGATGGACTTCTCGGGATAGTCGAAGGCAAGCCTGCCGTCCTTCTCCACCACCAGCGGGCCGGGCATATACTTGCGCAGAAAGTCCTTGCAGCCGACCGCGCCCGCACCGGGGCCACCGCCGCCATGCGGCGTGGCAAAGGTCTTGTGCAGGTTCGAGTGGATGCAGTCGAAGCCCATGTCACCCGGGCGGACGACGCCCATGACGGCGTTGAGGTTCGCGCCGTCGTAGTAGCACAATCCGCCCGCGTCGTGGACGATCTTCGTGATCTCCAGAATGTTCTTATCGAAGATGCCGACCGTGTTCGGGTTCGTGAGCATCAGTCCCGCCGTGTCGGGGCCGACGGCGGCGCGCAGCGCATCGAGATCGACGCAGCCGTCCGCGCCGGAGGGGATGTTCACCACCTGATAGCCGCACATTGCTGCGGTGGCAGGGTTGGTGCCGTGGGCGGAGTCGGGCACGATGATCTTCGTGCGCGCGGTGTCGCCGCGGTCGGTGTGGTATGCCTTGATGAGCAGCACGCCGGTGAATTCGCCGTGTGCGCCCGCAGCAGGCTGGAACGTGACCGCGTCCATGCCGAAGATCTCGCCCAGCTCGCTGCCCAGAACATGCAGCGCCTCGAGCGCGCCCTGCGCCGTTTCGACCGGCTGGAGCGGGTGGAGCTGTGTGAAGCCAGGCAGCGCCGCCATGTCCTCGTCGATTTTGGGGTTGTACTTCATCGTGCAGGAGCCGAGGGGATAGAAGCCGTCATTCACGCCGTGGATGCGCTTGCAAAGCGCCGTGTAGTGGCGCGTCAGCTCATTTTCACTCACATGGGGTAGGCGCAGGGGCGCTGTGCGCTCCTCTGGGAGCGTGTATTCCGGCACATCGCACGCAGGCATCAGGCTCAGACCGCGGCCCTCCGTGCCAAGCTCAAAGATCAGCTTCATTTCAGCACCTCCTTCACGATGGAAACGGCTTTGTCAAGCTGCGCCTTGCTCACAAGCTCGGTCACGCACCAGAGGATGCCACCGTCCACCTCCGCGCCGCCGAGGATATCCGCCGCGTCGAGCGCGTCAAGGATCTTTTTGCGGCAGTTGGGGCACTTAACCTCGGTCACGAACTCGTGGAAGAATTCGCCCTGATACTTGAGCTTGCAGCCGGCCTTGACAAGCTCGGCGGCAAAGTAGTGCGCCTTTGAAGTGCAAAGCCGTGCGCACTGCTTCATGCCCGCTTCGCCCATCGCCGCCATGTAAACGCCCGCGGTGAAGGCGCACAGCGCCTGATTCGAGCAGATGTTGGAGCTGGCTTTTTCGCGGCGGATGTGCTGCTCGCGCGCGGAGAGCGTGAGCACATAGCCGGTCTTGCCGTCCACGTCCTTCGTCTGACCGACGATGCGACCGGGAAGCTTGCGCGTCATGGCGGCGGTCGTCGCCATAAAGCCGAGGTAGGGGCCGCCGAAGGCGGTGTCGAGCCCGAGGGGCTGACCGTCGCCCACGGCGATGTCCGCGCCCATTTCGCGCGGGGTGGGCAAGAGCGCACAGGCGACGGGGTTCACGCCCATGACGAACTTCGCGCCCGCAGCATGGACAAGCTCGCCGATGGCTCTTGCGTCTTCGATCTGCCCGAAGTAATTCGGCTGCTGGAGGTAGAAGCACGCGGCGTCCTCGCCGAGCGCGGCCTTGAGCGCGTCGAGATCGGTTCTGCCATCCTTTGCGGGAACGACAGTCAGTTCGGTGTTCGAGGCGAAGCAGTAGGTCTGCATGACCTCGATGACCTGCGGATTCGCGCAGGCGGAGACATACGCCTTCATGCGCTTACGGTCACGGCACATAGGGATGGTCTCGGCGGCAGCGGTCGCGCCGTCGTAGTGGGAGGCGTTGGCAACATCCATGCCCGTCAGTTCGCAGATCATAGTCTGGAACTCGAACGTGCCTTGCAGCACGCCCTGACTGATCTCCGCCTGATAGGGCGTGTAGCAGGTGACCAGCTCCTCGCGGGAGGTGATGGACTTCACAACGGCGGGAATGAAGTGGCGGTAGGCGCCCGCGCCGCGCAGAACGGTCTTGTAGACCTTGTTCTTCTCCGCCATGGCGGTGACGGCCTCGCGTACCTCCAGCTCGCTCATGCCCCCGGGGATGTTGAGCTTTCCGTTCAGCAGCATCCCCTGCGGGACCGCCTGATACAGGTCCTCAAGGCTTTTGACCCCGATGGCAGCAAGCATTTCCTCCCGTTCCGCCGCGGTGGTCGGAACATAAGAGCCCATCAGCCCTCCTCGGCGCAATGCGCCTCATAAGCCGCCGCGTCGAGCAGCTCCTCGGTGCCGCCGATGCCCTCGACCTTGATGATCCACGCGCCGTAGGGATCGGAGTTGAGCGTTTCGGGCGCGTCGGCCAGCGCCTCGTTGACCGCGCAGATGGTGCCGCTGACGGGGGAAATGATGTCGGAGACCGCCTTGACGGATTCAACATCGCCGAAGCTCTCGCCTGCGGTGACCGCGTCGCCCTCGGCGGGCAGGTTGATAAACACCACGTCGCCCAGCGCGTCCTGTGCAAAATCGGAGATGCCGACGACGGCGATCTCGCCGTCCATCCTGACCCACTCGTGGGACTTGGAATACTTCAGCTCAGCAGGGAAATTCATTGTGTTGTCCTCCTCAAATTTTTGTTGTAGAAATCGTTGTGGTAGTATGTATGCTTACTTGTCCAGCTTATAGAACGGCATGGGCACGATCTCCAGCTCGACCATGCGCCCGCGCACATCGGCGTTCAAGTGCTTGCCGATCTCGATCTGCTCGGCGGGGATGTAGCCCATCGCGACGCCGCAGCCGATAAACGGTGCGAATGTGCCCGAGGACGTCCAGCCGAGCTTCTCGCCCTCCATCGAATAGAGGTCGCAGTGCTCGCGCACGATGCCGCGTCCGACGACCTTCATGCCGATGCGCTTTAACTTCGGCGCACCGAGCGCGACGAGCGCGTCGCGGCCGATGAAGTCCTTGCCGGTCAGCTTGCAGGGAAGGCCCGCCATCTTCGGCGTGATCTCCTCGTTCATCTCGTGGCCGTAGAGCGGCATGGAGGCCTCGAGCCGCAGCGTGTCGCGCGCGCCGAGTCCGCAGGGGATCAGGCCGTACTCCTCGCCCGCGGCGAGCAGGGCGTGCCAGAGGTCAACGGTGTCCTCAGCCCTGCAGTAGAGCTCAAAGCCGTATTCGCCGGTATAGCCTGTCTGGGAAACGAGAGCGTGAATGGTGCGGCTGCCGAGGTCGAGCGGAACGTTGTCGATAAAGGTGTAATACTTCGCGGGAATGTACTGCTCCGCGCAGAGCTTTTTGAGAATGTCGCCGGACGTTGGTCCTTGCAGCGCGACCTGTCCCCAGTCGTCACCCTCGTCGCGGTAGTCCACGTCGCCGAACAGATGGCTCTCGACCCACGCGGCATCCTTGTCGCGGTTGCCCGCGTTGACGACCAGCCAGTAGTCGTCGGCGACACAGCGGTAAACGATGAAATCGTCAATAATGCCGCCCGCGTCGTTGCAGAACATGGCGTACTTGATGTCGCCGTCCTGCATGGTGGAGATATCCGCGGTGATGAGCTTCTGCACGTTCGCGACCGCGTCGGGGCCCTTGAGCCGCAGCTCGCCCATGTGCGACACGTCAAAGAGTCCCGCCTTCTGCCGCACGGCCATGTGCTCGGCGAGCACGCCGGTGGGATACTGCACGGGCATCAGAAAGCCGCCGAACTCAACGATCTTTCCGCCCGCGTCCACATGGGTCTGATACAGGGGTGTTTTCCTTTCCATAAGCTGTTTCCTCCTCCATTATCATTTTTGAATGATAGTATAAAAATGATTAAAATATGGCATAGAAAAAAGGCACAAAGTCCCCCTTGGAACTTTGTGCCTCCGTTTTATGACCTGAGAGTTTCCCTGACACAGCATATCGCATCCTGCAGGTTGCACCTTCGGCGTGCGGCAAGCCGCACTTTTCGGAGCGTCGTCCGAGTCCGGTCCTTTTGCCTGAGAGCTTCTGCGTTCCCCTTCGGCGCCGCGGCAGATATTCCGCGGTCTCTCCCGTGACCCATCATCCGATCACTTTATCCACTTACCTTTTTAAGGTAACACAGGCGGTGTGCTTTTGTCAAGAAAGATATTTTGTCGTTTTGCCGAAAAATATGCAGATGCGAGAGAAGGATTGCTTTTCGGACGTTTTGTTACCAAACGCTCACGCGCGTCTCCGGTGCGGTCCACATCCCGTCGCCGGGCCGTATACCATAGGTCGTGTAGAATTCCGGCAGCGTCTGCAGTACGCGGTTGCAGCGCAGCTTATCCGGGGCGTGGACGTCGGTCACGGCCAGATACTCGCGCATCTGCCGCGAGGTCGTGGACGCCCAGGTGTTCGCGACGGCGCGGAAGAGCTTGTCGAACTTCGCACCGTTGTTGTCGAAGGCGTGGGTGATCTCGTGGGCAATGATGTAGCCGATGCCGCCGAGATTCTCCTCCCGGCTGGCGTTCACGTCGTAAAGCGGCGATTGCAGAATGGCGGCGGGGAAGGTGATGTCGTTGGCGCTGGGATTGTAGCAGGCGTTGACCGTAAAGGGCGTCATGATCCATTCGCTCTTGTCCGGCGCGTCGTTCTGATGGGCGAGGACATCCTGCTTCATCGCCATCTGGATGGCGATGACGTTGGAGAAGAAGGAGCCGCCCTCGGCGGGGGACTTGATCTCTGCGTGGTCAAGACAGCTTTCCCAGCTGTCGGGATAGCCGACCTTGACGCCCATGGTGTCGAGCTTCTTTACGGCCTTGGCCTTGGTTTCGGCGCTCATCCAGTCCTGCGCCAGAATGCGCTCCTTGTAGATGGCGATGAACTCGCCGATCATCTCCTCCACATCGGCCTTGGCTTTGGCGGAGAAGTATTCGTCCACATAGGCGCGGCTGAGGTAATCCGCCAGAAGCGCCTGCACCTGCTGCGCCGCGATCTGCTCATTGCTCTGGCGTGCGTCCACGCCGTAGTAGGCCAGCACGAAGTCGAAGTACGCGTCCATAAATCCCTGATTGAGCGATGTGGCCACGCTTTGCAGCAGCGCCAGACGCGCCGCGGTCTTGAGCAGGGCAAGGTGGGCGTCGTCGTAGAGCTCCGCGGCTGCCTTCAGCGCGCCGACGTCGCTGACCATGATCCGCTCCGCGTTTTCAATGCCGCTGGCGGTAAGAACGGCGTCAAGGTCCACGTTCGGCAGCAGCGCCTTGAGCTCGCCGAGCGTGAAGAGGTTGTAGGTCTTGTCCACGTTGCTGTAGTCCTGCGGGTCGAGCGAGGCCGCGGAGATCGCCGCCTCGGCGTCATAGAACGCCGCGACGCGCTGCGACGCCTCGTCCGCGCCAAGGCCGGAGAGCGTCAGCAGCGATGTGAGATATGTGGTGTAGGCGCTCCTTTGCGCATCGGCGCCGTTGACGTAGAAGTCCTTGTCCATACCCGCGCCGATGAGCGAAAACGCGGCGATCCTGCGGCTCGAATCCGCGAGGTCGGTCGTCAGGCCGAAGCCGAGGAGCATGGACAGCCCCAGCTCCTTCTGCATCTGCGCATCGACGCTCACCAGCTCGTCGAGCGTTTTGGCGCTCTCGATGGCATCAAGGTACTTCTGAATGGGCGCGACGCCGGCCTTCTCGCGGCCCTCGGCGTCCATCACGCAGTCGTAGAGCGCCTTGATCTTTGCCTCGGCGGTGCCGGGAGTCTGCTCATGCGCGTCGATCTCGCGGATAAGCGCCGCGATCTGCTCGTTGACCGTCAGACTCAGACCGTAGAACGGGCCGTTGATGGACAGGCCTGCGGGAATGTCGGAGCCGTCCAGCCAGCTTTTGTTGACGGCGGCGTAGTAGTCGTCCTTGAGGTTCGTGCCCTTGGCGGCGTAGGCGCGGCGGAGCAGCGTCGAGAGCGCTTCGGCGCTCATAGCCTCGTTCGCGTCGCCGTCTGCAAGGCCGGCGGCGAGGACGGAGGAAAGCTCCTCCGCCGCCCATGCGGGAACATTCGTCAGGCTGCTTGCGGGCAGCGTCATGCGGGCGTTGTCCCCCACAGGGGCGGCAAAGCCGCCGAAGGCGCGCGTGAGCATCATCAGTGCCTGTGCGCGTGCCAGCGTGCCGTCGAGCGCAAGGCTGCCGTCGGGATAGCCCTTGAGAATGTCGGACCGCTGCACGCCGGGGTTATAGTCCTGCGCGGCGGAGAGCAGCGCCTGCGCGGCCTCGCCGCGCGTGAGCGCCGCCGCCTGCACGGGCAGCGTGCCGAGCGCCAGCACCAGTGCGAGCAGCAGCGGCATAAATCGTTTTTGAAATCTCATCGTGTCATCTCTCCTTTGGATGCTTGGATCGTTTAAATGCTCCGCGGCGTTCTTCCCTTCGCCGCAGAGAACGACATTGTAGAGCCCTTTCTTATTTTTGTCAAGTGTTCAAAAATAATTTTGGAGCAAATCAACGCTGTGCGCGCTCTTGCAAAGAGCGGCGGCTTCTGCTACACTGTAAGCAATCTATTGGGATGCGGCAATGCCCGCGAAGGAGAGAAAAATGGAACAGACCAATAAAGGGTTGAGCGGCAATCAGCTCAAGCTCTTCGCCATGCTTGCCATGACGGTCGACCACTTCACCAGCGTGATCTGGCCGGATTATCCGCGGGACTGGTGGATCCTTCTGCTGCACATCATCGGCCGCATGGCCGCGCCGATCTTCTGGTTCATGGTGGCCGAGGGCTACCACTACACCCGCAATCTGAAAAAGTACGCCGGACGGCTGCTGCTCTTTGCCGTCATCGGACACTTCGCCTACAATTTTGCCTTCGGCATTCCCTTTGTCCCGCTCAAAACCGGCGTATTCAACCAAACCAGCGTGATGTGGCCGCTGTTTCTCGGCGTCGTCGGCCTCTACACGGTGGAGCGGCCCGAGCTCAAGCAATGGCAAAAGACGCTTGCCGTGGTCGCCCTTACGCTTCTCGCCTTCCCGGGCGACTGGAGCAGTATCGCGGTTCTTGCCATTCTGGAGATCGGGCAGAACCGCGGCGACTTCCGCCGCCAGATGACGCGCATGATGCTCTGGGTCGCGATGTACGCGCTGGTCTACGCGCTCTTCATCGACCCCGTCTACGGTATACTTCAGCTCTTCGCCGGGCTGACCATTCCGCTGCTCAAACGCTACAACGGCACGCGCGGCGCGGGCCGGGGCATGAAGTATCTTTTCTATCTCTACTATCCCGCGCACCTCTTCCTCTGCGGCCTCGTCCGCATCCTGCTCTACGGCAACGTCGGCGTGATGGTCGGCGGACAGTAAGGCAATACCGGCAAAAGGGGAGCTCCCATACGAAACGTATGGGAGCTCCCCTTTTCACTTTTCAGAACGCGACGTGCATGAACAGCGCCACGCAGCAGAGGATCACAGCCAGCGGGACATAGACGTAGCGTCCCACGCTGTACCAGAGGTTTCCGCGCAGCTTGCCGCTGCCGGTGTTGACGGCGTCGAGCAGCTCGTCCTTCTTCATCACATAGAACCAGGAGATCGCGCCGAGCGTCGCGCCGATGGGAATGATGTAAATAGAGACGAGGTCCATCCACGGGCCCCACTTGTCGATGGTCTCCATGCCGATGCCGAAGCCGAGGCACACCACGCACAGGATCACCAGCACCGCCGTGCGGCTGAGCCTGGGGAACTTGTGCATCAGGGATTCCGCGACGGCCTCGAACATATTCTGCAGCGAGCTGACGCCCGCGAAGATCATCGCAACGTAGAGAATGATGGCAAACAGGCGGCCGAGCGGGATATCCTGCAGGATGGTCGGCAGCGTGACGAACAGCAGGCTCGGGCCCGCGCCGACGTCCAGTCCGTAGGAGAAGCAGGCGGGGATAATGACCAGTGCCGCGACCACGGCGGCAATGGTGTCAAAGAGCGCCGTATGCTGCGCGACGTCCACCACGTCCTCGTCCTTGGAGAGGTATGCGCCGTAGACGATCATACCGCTGCCGGTGACGGACAGCGAGAAGAACGCCTGCCCCATCGCCCAGATCCAGATCATCGGGTCGGTCAGAGCCTCCCAGCGCGGGGTGAACATGAAAAGATATCCCTCCGCCGCGTTCGGCAGCAGCGCCACGCGCACCGCCAGAACGAGGAAGATGAGGAAAAAGAGCGGCATCATGACCTTGTTGGTCTTTTCGATGCTGTGTGCGCCGAGGAAGAGCGTCAGCAGCGTGCCGACGACCACGACGATGTGATAGGGAATGACCGAGTAGGGCGTGCCGGAGAAGGCGCCGAACCACGCGGCGGTGTCCGCCGTCATGAGCGTGCCGAGGAGCGAGTCCGCCAGCGCCTTGAGGATGTAGGTCACAATGACGGCGTAGCCGATGGCGATGCACATGGAGCCCGCCAGCGGCAGCCAGCCGAGCAGTCCGCCGGCCTTGCCCGCGCTCCTGCCGCGCGTGGCCCAGGCATTTTCATAGGCACCCAGCGTGCCGGTCGCCGCGCGGCGGCCCATCGCAAACTCCGCCGGCAGGCCGACGTAGCTGAAAATGAACACGAACAGCAGGTAGATCAGCAAAAAGGCCCCGCCGCCGTTGCTGCCCATCTTGTTGGGAAAGCCCCATACGTTTGCCATGCCGACCGCCGAGCCGACCGAGGCCAGAATAAAGCCCCAGCGGCTGGCAAAGCTCTTTGTGTTTTTCGTGTGCTTCATGGTGTTCTCCCCTTGGGCCGTCCGCATCCCGGCAAGGCGGCCCGCTTCCTTCCGTAATCATAGCAAAGCCCCGACCCGCAGCGGTCAGGACTTTGTCATTCTAAAGCTTTGATGCGTAAAAGTCAAGCGTTTTCCGGAAAACGCATCCGGATCGCGGCGACGGGATCCGATTCACCGCCGGGCTGTGGTAAGCGAAAGCGAAATTTGCCGCGGCGTGCGCTAAAAAAGGCTTGCGCGCCGCGGCTTTTTTGCACATAATAGGGACAAGAAATTTTCCCCGACGGAGGTTATTTTATGTCTAAGCCGATTCGCAAGCGCAGCGAGGTCGCTGCCGAGTTTACCTGGGATCTCACCGACATCTTCCCCTCGGACGAGGCGTGGAGGGCCGAGTACGAAGCGCTCAGGCCCTATACCGAAGCAGTCGCCGCCTATCAGGGCCGCCTCGGTGAGAGCGCGGAGACGCTGCTGGCCTATTTCCGACTCGACGATGAGTTGAACGTCCGCGTCGGCCGGCTCTACGGCTACGCCAACTGCAAGGCGGACGAGGATACCTCGAACGGCTTTTATCAGGACCTGCGCGGCAAGGCGCTGAGCCTTTCCGTCACGCTCTCCGGCGCAGGCGCGTTTGCCGCGAGCGAGCTGCTTGCACTCAGCGATGAAACGCTCACGCGCTTCTACGCCGAGCAGCCGGAGCTGGCGACCTATCGCCGTCCCATCGAGCGGGTCCGCCGCCGCAGGGCGCACATCCTCTCCCCGGAGTGCGAGGCGCTGCTGGCGAATGCCGGCGAGATGGCCGACAGCCCCGACGCCATCTTCGGCGTGTTCCACAACGCCGACCTCCGCTTTCCCGCCGTGACCGACGGCGCGGGCGCGGAGCAGCCGCTGACCGATGCGACCTTTGTTCCCCTGCTCCAGAGCGGCGACCGCACGCTGCGGCGCAATACGTTTGAGACCTACTACGCAACGCTCGGCGGCTATCGCAATACGCTCGCCGCGACGCTTGACGCGCAGTTCAAGCAACTCCGCTTTTTTGCAAACGCGCGCAGGTACCCCTCCACACTCGACGCCGCGCTCGACGCGACCGAGGTGCCGGTGAGCGTTTACGACAGTCTCATCGAGAGCGTCCACGCGAACCTCGACAAGATGTACCGCTATGTCGCCCTGCGCCGCCGTCTGCTCGGCGCAGACGAGCTGCACATGTATGATGTTTATACGCCCATTGTCCCCGATGTGGCGGAGAAAATCCCCTTTGAGCAGGCGAAGGCCACCGTGCTCGACGCGCTCGCCGTGCTCGGCGAGGATTATACCGCCATGCTGCGCGAGGGCTTCGACCATCGCTGGCTCGACGTGTACCCCAACGTCGGCAAGCGCGGCGGCGCGTACTCCTCCGGCATCGCGCGCCCGCACCCCTATGTTCTGCTCAATCAGACCGACGACCTCGACAGCCAGTTCACCATCGCGCACGAGATGGGCCACGCCATGCACAGCTATCTGAGCTGCAAGCATCAGCCCGTCTGCACGAGCGACTACGTCATCTTCGTCGCCGAGGTCGCCTCGACCTGCAACGAGGTGCTGCTCATGCGGCATCTGCTGCGCAAGAGCACCGACAGGCGCGAGCGGGCCTACCTCATCAATCATTTCCTTGACCAGTTCAAGGGCACGGTCTACCGTCAGACGATGTTTGCCGAGTTCGAGCGCGAGCTGGGACGCATGGCAGAGCGCGGCGAGACACTGACCGCTGACGCGCTGGACGAAAAATACCTCGCGCTCAACCGCCTCTACTTCGGCCCCGACATGATCAGCGACGCGCAGATCGCGCTCGAGTGGGCGCGCATCCCGCACTTCTATTACAATTACTATGTGTTCCAGTACGCCACCGGCTTCTCCGCCGCGGTCGCTCTGGCTGATCGCATCCTGCGCGAGGGCGAGCCTGCCGTTGCGGACTACAAGCGCTTCCTTTCCGGCGGCAGCAGCACCGACCCTATCTCGCTTCTGAAGCTCGCGGGCGTGGATATGAGCACCCCCGCGCCGGTCGACGCCGCGCTCGCCATGTTCGGCGAGCTGGTCGATGAGCTCGACGCCCTCACCCGCTGAACGATACTTCCGGCGCTAAAATATTACAAAATAAAACTCTTGTTCTAATTTAAACGTTGTGGTATACTGTCCGACAGAGGGGAGGGCTGCGCCATGCCGCAAAACGAGCGGGCCTATATCGCCATTGATCTCAAGTCGTATTACGCGTCCGTAGAGTGCATGGAGCGCGGCCTGGACCCGATGCAGACGAACCTTGTGGTGGCAGACCCGAGCCGCACGGAAAAGACCATCTGCCTCGCGGTGTCGCCGGCGCTGAAGGCCTACGGCATCCCGGGCCGTGCGCGGCTCTTTGAGGTGGTCGAGCGTGTGCGGCAGGTCAACGCCGAACGGCAGCGCCGCGCGCCGGGCGGGCGGCTGACCGGAAAGAGCGCGGACGACCTCACGCTGAAGGCCGACGCGTCCCTCGCGGTCGACTATCTGGTGGCGCCGCCGCGCATGGCGAAATACATCGAGGTCAGTATGCAGATCTACGGCATCTACCTAAAGTATATTTCGCCCGACGATATCCACACCTACTCCATCGACGAGGTGCTGATGGACGTCACCGGCTATCTGGAGACCTACCGCACGACCGCCCGCGAGCTGGCGAGGGCCATGATCCTCGACGTGCTGCACACGACGGGCATCACGGCGACGGCGGGCATCGGCAGCAACCTCTATCTCTGCAAGGTTGCCATGGACATGATGGCCAAGCGCGTTCCGCCGGACGAGAACGGCGTGCGCATCGCGCAGCTTGACGAGCGGAGCTACCGCGCGCTGCTTTGGGAGCACCGTCCGCTGACGGACTTCTGGCGCGTGGGCCGCGGCTACGCGAAAAAGCTGGAGGAGCACGGGCTGTATACGATGGGCGACGTCGCGCGCTGCTCCATCGGGAAGCCGAACGAGTATTATAACGAGGGACTCCTCTATAAGCTATTCGGCGTCAATGCCGAGCTGCTCATCGACCACGCCTGGGGCTGGGAGCCGTGCCGCATGGCGGACATCAAGGCCTACCGGCCGGAAACGAACAGCATCAGCTCCGGTCAGGTGCTGCAATGCCCCTATCCCTATGACAAGGCGCGGCTCGTCGTGCGGGAGATGGCCGAGGCGGTCGCGCTGGAGCTGCTGGAAAAACAGCTCGTGACCGACCAGCTCACGCTGACGGTCGGATACGACATTGAAAACACGGCAAGCGGCAGCTACCGCGGCGAGACGGTGCTCGACCCTTACGGCCGAAAAATTCCGAAGCACGCGCACGGCACAGCGACGCTGGGGCAGAAAACATCCTCGGTGCGCCGCATCGTGGATGCCGTGCTCGGCGTCTATGACGAAAGGGCCGACCCGAAGCTGACGGTCCGCCGTCTGACCGTCACCGCCAACCGGCTCATGCGCGAGGAGGATATCCTGTGCGAGCCGGAGCAGCCGGTACAGTTCAGCCTCTTTGACGATCCCGCGGCGCGGGAGCGGCAGCTTCGGCAAGAGGAAGCCAAGCAGGAGCGGGAGCGCCGGATTCAGGAGGCCATGCTGGGCATCAAGAAAAAGTACGGCAAAAATGCCATCCTCAGCGGCGGCAGCTACCTTGACGGTGCGACCGCACGCGAGCGGAACCGCCAGATCGGAGGACACAAGGCATGAGCGGAAAATACGACGATATCATCGACCTGCCACATCCCGAGCCGCAGACGCATCCGCGGATGCCCATGCGCGACCGCGCGGCGCAGTTCGCGCCCTTTGCGGCGCTCACCGGTCACCGCGCCGCCCTTGCGGAGACGGAGCGCCGCGCCGCCGACGCGGCGGAGCCGGAGAACGAGCGGTTCTCGGAGCCGTAGCCTGCGGCGCAGAGCTTGTATTCAGGGACGGAGTATGTTTGGGAGGAGCGGCGGCAATACAGGCGCCATCGCGCCCCGACAAAACGTCAGGAGACGAAGCAGCCATCCGGCCGCCTCGTCTCTTTTTTGTACGAAGCCCCGCTCGTCCTGTCTCTTATACACATCTGACGCTGCCGACGAATAGCCT
>ERZ1694964.671-NODE-671-length-15197-cov-54.094505_pt1 | contig 15197 bp, 16 predicted proteins | sample MGYA00581613_ERZ1694964 | MGnify/ENA primary metagenome ERZ1694964 (study PRJEB42213, sample SAMN07424513) | human gut metagenome | biome: ENVO:00009003; feature: ENVO:2100002; material: ENVO:00002003 | host: Homo sapiens | place: USA | collected 2015 ...
AAAGTAATATCACATTTTTAGAATGAAAGGGGGAGTTTATCGAATGCTTACAATATAACCAATATAGACGACATACGCAAACTGGCCTCCGGCGATGAAGGGGGACGGACAGAATACAAGCTGATCACCGGGCAGTTGGAGCGCGGCATGGAGACACTGTGCGCCTTCCTCAACGGCGAGGGCGGTACGGTACTGTTCGGCGTGGCTGACAACGGGAAAATCACCGGTCAGGAAGTGAGCGACAAGACGAAACGGGAAATTGCGGAAGCCATCCGCCTATTCGAGCCGTTTGCCACGATAACGGTCTCATACGCAAACATTCCCGACACGGACAAACAGGTCATTGCCTTATATGCTGAGGAACAACGCTATATGCGTCCGTTCACATATAAAGGCAGGGCTTACCAGCGGATAGAAAGCGTGACGTCTGTCATGCCGCAGGACAAGTACAACCACCTGCTGATGCAAAGGGGCGGCAAATACAGTTGGGAGGCAATCCCCAACCCCGACCTGCAAATCAGCGACCTCGACGAGAATGTCATCATCGGTGCGGTACGCGCCGGAATCAACTGCGGACGCCTGCCGGAAACCACCATTCGCGAAGAAATACCCGCCATCCTTGAAAAATTCGACCTGTTGCATGACGGGAAGCTGAACAATGCCGCCGCCGTACTGTTCGGGCGCAATCTGTACGACTATCCCCAATGCCTGTTGCGAATGGCAAGGTTCAGAGGCACAAGCAAAGAGGAATTCATAGACAACCAAAGACAGCAAGGGAACATCTACGCGCTATTGGACGCTGCCATGTCGTTTTTTTTCAAGCACCTGTCCTTGTCGGGTAAAATAGAGGGGCTGTACCGTGAAGAAAAGCTGAGCATACCTTACAAGGCATTGAGGGAATGTTGCATCAACGCCTTTTGTCACAGAGCCTACCACCGTCCGGGCGGTTCGGTGGGCATCGCCATTTATGACGACCGCGTGGAAATAGAGAGCAGCGGCGCGTTCCCTCCCGACATGACCCTTGAAAAACTGCTTGGCGGACACAGTTCAGAGCCGCCCAACCTCATTATAGCCAACGTGCTTTACAAAAGCGAATTGTTGGAAAGCTGGGGGCGTGGCATAAAACTGATGATAGACGAGTGCCGCAACGCCAACATACCCGACCCAGAATTTCACACGGACGGGAGTTCCGTATGGGTGGTATTCCGTTACAAGAGTAAAACAGCGGGACAAGCACCCGACAAGCACCCGACAAGCACCCGACAAGCACCCGACAAGTACCCGACAAGCATCGTCCGGCTCATTGAACTGATAGGAGAACGCACTTATTCGCTGAAAGAAATGATGGGAATGATGGAACTGAAAGACAGGGAGAATTTCTTGGGCAATTACCTTAACCCGTCTATGGAAGCCGGATTGGTGGAACCGCTCTATCCGGATCAGCCGAAACATCCCAAGCAGAAGTACCGGCTCACCGAACAGGGGAAGGCTTTGCTGGAAAGGGGTGAGTAATATGGCGAAGAAGAAAAGGAAACACAGTGGACACTACTGCAAGATATGTGGCTGCCACAAGTCCAACGAGAGCTTCACGGGCAAAGGGCACGCGCTGCACATCTGCAAAGAATGTCAGTCGCTGCCGAAGGACGAACAGGCGGATAGGATGCGCTGCAATGAGGTAGAGCGTGCCGCGTTCCGCTTCCCCATGAGGAAGCAGGACTGGGAACTGCTGGAAAAATATGCCAAGAAATATAAGGACAGGGAGTCGGGGAAATTCGCTCAGGAGATGCTGGACATGAAAAGGGGTATTTGTGTGCCGGAAGAAGATGAGGAAGAAACGGATGAATGGGATGATGACATTTTTCAGACAGCGGAAACACCTTTTTCGGAATTGGAGGAAGATATCCGTACCGCCATGAAGGAATTGCTGGAGGACAACATCAACGAGTACATGATGCACAAGGACTACATCCCCGAAGGAAAGGACTTGCAAGACATAGCCGATTGGGTGTTGAAAGAAACCAATGACACGTTTTACTTGAAAGCCGTTCCCGATGACGCTTACCGCAGGCTGGTGGATGATACCGTCCGCAAGGTGGTCAAGGAGTGGAAAGACGACGGTATGGAAATAAAGACCTACGCCGAGTCGCTCACGGTCATGGAAACGGAACGGCTCGTCATCCGTAAAATCACCCGCAAGGACATGGACGCATTGCTCGCCATTATGGGCAAACCCGAAGTCATGTACGCATGGGAACATGGCTTTGACAAAAAGGAGGTACGGCGGTGGGTGAACCGCCAGTTCGCCTGTTACCGCAAGGACGGCTACGGTTATTTCGCCCTTGTGTTGAAAGACGGGGGCAAACTTATCGGACAGGCCGGGCTGATGAAAAGCGTGATAAACGGGAATGAAGCGGTGGAACTCGGCTACATCCTGGACAATGCGTATTGGCACAACGGCTATGCCACGGAAGCCGCCCGAAGATGCCTGCGGTACGCTTTCGAGAAACTGGGCTTGCAAGAGGTCTATTGCAGCATCCGTCCCGAAAACACGTCCTCCATCCGTGTGGCGGAAGCCATTGCCATGAAACCTTGCGGCAGCCATACCATTATATACAATGGAAAAGAAATGCCCCATCTGCTGTATAAAACGGAGAAACCAATGCAGTAATTTTCATTTCAATTGTCAATCAACGAGAAAAGGACAATCCTTAACCCGGTCTGAACATCCAGCCAAGTTAAGGATTTTCCTTTTTTCGCCTATGGCGTTTTTACTTGCCCTGCAAGAGGTGTTGCAGTTCCGGGTCGGACTGGATGCGCTGCAACTCGTCGGCGACAATCTGCCGCACTTCCGCCTTGATGCGGTTGTAGTTCTCCTGTATCATTTCCTTCATGCGGTCGTTGCCGTCGGCATCGGTGAAGTCCGTGATGACGGGGATGGGCTTGTAAGCCTGTTCCTCGCGCTTCACCTTCTCCACGTCCACCACAATCTCGCAATGAAAGATTTTCTGCTCGATGCGCTCGTTGAAGTTGTCGGCCACCGCGCCCACGAACATGCCCTGCGTCAGCGTGGAAATCTTGCTCGCGGGTATCAGGCTCTCCATCTGCGTGTTGATGGAGGTGGACTTGTCCTCCCGGTTGATGGTGACGCTCTGCCGCTTCTGCAAGATTTTGCCGAAACGCTCGGAAAGCGTTTTGGCGGTCTCACCAACGACTTGACCCGAAAAGATGTTTCCCACCGTGTTCATCACGACCGCCGCTTCTTTGTCCCCATAATCGCGTTTCAACTGCGAAAAGTCCTGAAAGCCGAGGCAGACCGCCACCTTGTTGCTTCGGGCAGTGGCGATAAGATTATCCAATCCCTTGAAGTAAATCGTAGGCAGCTCGTCGATGATTACCGCCGACTTCAGCTTGCCCTTCTTGTTAATGAGCTTGACAATTCGGGAATTGTACAGACCCAACGCCGCGCCGTAGATGTTCTGACGGTCGGGATTATTGCCGACGCAGAGAATCTTAGGCTCATCCGGGTTGTTAATATCCAACGTAAACTCACTGTCTGACATGACCCAATAAAGCTGTGGGGAAATCATGCGCGAGAGCGGTATCTTCGCTGATGCGATTTGCCCCATCAACTGCTCGGCTGCACCTCCCTGCCAAGCGTCCATAAAGGGCGAAAGATAGTTTTCCAACTCCGGATAGCTGGTGAGAATAGGGAAAACATCCTCATAACGTCTGTTCAGCAACTCAATGGCGTGTGGGAAGGTGCAATACTTTCCATCCTGATAAATCCGTAAAAACCAGATAATACTGGCAAAAAGTATAATCGGACTCTCCACGAAGAAGTCGCCTTGCTTTTGCACCCAAGTTTTGTTCAAATTTAATAAAATGGTATAGGCACTTTCGTAGGCATCGGTGATGTCCTCCATGAAATCCGGGTGAATGGGATTGCAGCGGTGGCTCCGGCGCGGGTCGTCGAAGTTAATGACGTAGAACTTCGGCTTGACCTTGTAGCCGTCGCCGTGGTTCATCAGGTGGTTGTAGGCGATAGTTGAAAGGTCGGGGTATTTGAAATCATAGCAATATAGACTAAAGCCCTTTTCAATCTGCTGCTTGATAAAATTGTTTACCACGGCATACGACTTTCCGCTGCCCGGAGTGCCCAACACGATAGTGGCTCGGAACGGGTTTACCACGTTGATAAATCCATCGATCCACTTCTTCCTGTAATAGAAGCGCGTGGGCAGGTTCACCGAATACTCGTTCTCCATGAGGCGCGTCTCCTGCATGAAGCTCTCGTTCTCCACGTTGAACACGTCATCCATGAGGTTGGTGCGCAAGAGGCGGCTCATCCATGTGCCGGACATCAGGAGGCACACATAGCCCGCCGCCATCGAAGCGGCGTAGAAGGCTACGTTGGCTTCCACGGGCAGCGACAGGGAGAGTATCCACCAGTTGAGGAAAAACAGTGCCAGCCCTGCGGCAAGCACCGCCCAAATCCTGTTCCACGTGATTTTTTCCTCCTTCACGCCCTTTGTGCCGAGGCACGAGAGTGCCAAGAGAACCAACGCAAAGAGTTTCGTATAGACAATGGAATGGAACAGCCCGGCGGTGCGGTCGAAATTGACTAGCATCCGGTCCACGACACCGATGTCGATGCCCCACAGCCTTACGGCTTCATACCCGTACCAATAGAGGTGGACGACCACCAGAATAATGCTCACGGCGCGGAGAAAGTCCATGATTTTCGCCAACGCCCTCAAATCGTCTTCCTGTTGTGACATAAATCTGTTTCTGTTTTTAGTTGATGAATAATAGTGTTCAACTCCTGTCCGGAGGCGAGGATACCTAAGGTACGGACTTAGGGTATCTCTGTTACGGACTTAGATACCCTCTGTTCCGTACTTAGGTTATCACAGTCCCAAACCCTTGCGGCGTTTCTTCCGCCTGCGTTTGAGTTCGCGCTCGAAAGCGGCTTCCTCCGCCTGTGCGCCCGATGCGTCGCCGCCCAGCAAGCCCAAGCCCGTGGAATAGCCTTCGTCGTGTTCCACATAGGTACGGGCTTCTGCCTGCGGCTCGTCCCGTGTAAGGATGAACGGCATCGGCGGCGTGTCCGCATACGGCAAAGTGAAATGCTCCTGCAAGGCGTTGGCAGAAAACTCCCTGCCCAGCCGGGAGCCGTTCAGCACACAGCCCGTGCGGTGGTCGATGAAGGTCGCCCCGTAGATGCGCCCCTCGTCCGTGTGGCGGAACACCACGTCCACGCCCTTCGCTTTGAGCAGGGCGGTGAACTCTTCCTTGCGGTACGTCCTGCCCAGTGCGGCGGCGACGGTCTTGCGCGTCATGTCCGCCAGACGCTTGTCGCGGAACTGGGCATTGGAATACTCAAACCTGCAGCACACGGCCTCATAGCCGACGGACTTCCCGATGCGGGACGCCTTGAAGGGATTGCCCGCCTTGTTCCCGGCATCGTCGGTGGTGGAATAGACCAGCCCGTGATATTCCCGTCCGCCCGCCATGCCACGCGCTTCCTCCACCGTGACGTTGTAGAGGGAAAGCAGGGCGCGGTATTCGCCCATCGTTTGGAACTTGTAGGTAGCCATCACCGCCTTGACTGTGTTCGCCACCTGACGCTTCACGTCGCCCTGCGAGGCGTCCACCTTGCGGAGCAGCGGATTGTCTTCACGTCGCTGCCTGCGGTCGGCAGGGTGCAGACCGTACTTGCGTTCCAGTTCCGTAGTGATGCGCTTGCTGCGGCGGTGGATGAAGTCCTTGTTCAACCGCCTGCCCCTCTCGTCCACATTGACAGAGACGATGTGCAGGTGGTGGCGGTTGATGTCCTCGTGCTTGAAAATCAGATAGGGCTGGTCGCCGTAGCCCAGCTTCTCCAGATACTCCCGCGCGAGGCTTTCCATTTCCATGTCCGTCAGGCGGTCGTCGGGATGCGGATTGAGGGAGATGTGGATGACTTTGTTCCGTGTGCGGACATTCTCCGGCATGTACCGTCTGAAATCCTGTTCGGCACGGGCGATATCCACCCGTCCGCTGCCATCGTCGAAGACCTTGTTCACGGCAAGCAGCTTTCCCTCGCCCTCGTTCACCTTCACGCCGTTGTAGGCCAACGCCCCGTACAGCGACGTGCCTACACTGATTTTTGCGACCATCTCTCCTGAAACTCCCTTGAAAGTTCAACGACCTGCCGCGTGATTGCGGCCAGTTCCTTCGTGCATTGCTCCAGCTTGTAGAGCAACGCCATCGCCTTCTTCTCCGAAAAATGGCAGCGCAGCTCTTTGACCGTTTGGTTGTAGTTGTTCCCCACCATGCGGTACTGCGCATGGAAAGCGGAGAGCTTCGTGCAGTAGTCGAGCAGCGTCTTGTCCGTAACCAGCACCCGGAACGGCTGCCCGAAGAAGTGCGCCTTCAGGAACACCGCCCTTGCCTCCACGCCGGACTTGCCGTGCATGGCGAGGAACCTGAGCCATTCCCCGTCGTCGAAACGCACCATCACGCAGTGCGACTTGCGGCTTTCCCGTGGATGCCGCCCCCACTTGGGACTGTCAGCCCCGTTCTTTTTCTTGTTCTCGTTCATATTACAATGGATTTAGTGGTGTCACGGCATAAGCTACGCTTCCGGCATACGCACCGCAGGTGGAGACAGGCTTCCCGACTTCGGAGAGGAAGCCTTCCCCGTGAGGGGCAAGGCCGTTTCGGGAGTAACCCGAAACCCTTTGAGTAACTCAAAGGACACCTTGCTGTGTCTTCGAGGACACAAAAATCCGTATCAGACGGATTAGGGATAGACCTGCCGTCACTGACCCTGCAAGGCATCGGTCGCCCGATACCTTTCTGCTGCCCAAAAGAAGGACGGAGCCGGGGCCTTCGGTACGCGCTTTCGGCTTTGCCCTGCCGCTTGGGTGCAAAGGTAGGGCGTTTCCCATGGCTGAAATACGGCTCAAAAACGCCACAAGCTGCCACGACAGCGCCAAATGCTGCCACGCAAGTGAAAAAAACATAGTTGCCTGCCTGTCCGTTTTCAGATTTGCGAACCGGAAGGCATTCTTGCCCGCCTGCCAGTTCACCTGCCTGCCTGTCAGTCTGCTTGCCCTTGTGCCTGCCTGCCGGCACGCTGGCATACAGGCATTGGAGCGGGGAAATGCCAAAGAGCATAAACCAGCCAAACAAAGAAACTGTTGGAAAGCGATGGAGGAATGTGCTAAGATGTCCACGAGACTACATTTAGCACAAGTGAAAAAGAGTTCTTCATGTTTGTAGTCAATATGTTTGCGAATCCGCAAGCATTCTTGCCCGCCAGCCTGCTCACCTGCCTGCCAGTCTGCTTGCCCTTGTGCCTGCCTGCCGGCATACAGGCATTGGAGTGCTGAAATGCCAAAGAGCGAAAATCAGCCAAGCAAGAAAACTATTGGAAAGCGATTGGTAGGAATGAATTAAGATGTTCATGAGTCCACATTGGCCACAATAGAAAAAGTTCTACCTATTTGTGGCCAATATGCCTGCGAACCTACAAGCTAGCATTCTTCCTTGCCAGGTGGCAGGCATTCTTGCCCGCCTGCCAGTTCACCTGCCTGCCAGTCTGCTTGCCCTTGTGCCTGCCTGCCGGCACGCTGGCATACAGGCATCGGAATGGTGAAAATGCCAAATAACGGCCACAAGCCAAACGCAAGATGAGTGGCGATAAGGCCGGGTAAAGAACGCCACAAGCTGCCACGACAACGCCAAATGCTGCCACGCAACGGCAAAAGGATACAACCTTTGAGAAAGCCCCTTTCCTTTGCAGGCGAAACGGTCGGCACGCCTGCCTGCTTCCGGGCTGACATCCTTGCCAACCTGCCTGCCAGTCCGCCAGCCCTTGTGCCTGCCGGCACACAGGCATACAGGCAAAGGCTTGGTGGAAAGGCAAAGGGCGGATGCCGTTTCAATGGGCCAAACGCCAGGAAAAGCGGTGGAAAGGGTGGCCAAAGAACGCCACAAGCTGCCACGACAACGCCAAATGCTGCCACGCAACAGCAAAGAGACACAACCTTGGCGAAAGTCATTTTCCTTTGCAGGCGGAATGGTCGGTATGCCTGCCCTTATGCTTGCCTGCCGGCACACAGGCATGGATGGGAACAGGCATACCGGGAGGGATGCCGGACTGCCTGCTCGCTTACCGGGCGGATGGCTGCCGACCGGACCAAGAAACGGATGTCTAACAAATAAAAAAGAAGAAAGCATGAAAAAAGAACCTTTGTTCATCGCCTTCTCCACCCAGAAGGGAGGGGCCGGCAAAACGACACTCACCGTGCTGATGGCGAGTTACCTGTATTACGTGAAGGGGTATGACGTGGCGGTCGTGGACTGCGACTATCCCCAGTTCAGCATCAAGGATATGCGCGAACGTGACCTGAAAAGCATCGAGCGCAACCCGTACCTGCGCAAGATAGCCTACGAGCAGTTCAAGCGCATCGGCAAACGCGCCTACCCGATCGTGGGCAGCCGTCCCGGCAACGCGATTGAAACGGTCAGGCCATTCGTCGAGTCGGCAACACCGCCCGATTTCATCTTTTTCGACCTGACAGGAACAGTAAACAACCTCGACCTGATCCGGACGGTGGCGACGATGGACTACATTTTCTGCCCGATAGCCGCAGACCGCTTCATCATGGAAAGCTCGCTGAAATATGCAAGCGTCATCAACGACACGCTGATCACCACAGGCAAGTCGAACATCAAGGGTATCCGCCTCTTGTGGAACATGGTGGACAGGCGCGAGAAGACCGACCTGTACGACATCTATGACAAGGTGATAGCCGGGATGGGGCTTGAAGTGTTAAATACCAGCCTGCCCGACAGCAAGCGTTTCCGCAAGGAAGGCTCGGAGGAAGGAGATCGCCCGTTCTTCCGCTCCACGCTGCTGCCGCCGGACAGGGCATTGGCGAAAGGAAGCGGCATCGATTCCCTCGTGGAAGAAATACTCGGCATTGTAAAGCGTTGAACCGATGGCCAAGAAACTCGATGTCGATATTGACCCCGGCAAGTTTCTGGATTCGTTCCGTCCGGAAATGCCCGCGTCCGCCGCCCCGGAAAGCCCAGGAACGGATGGCAACACTTCCGCAAAGGAGGCTAGGCTGACGGAGAAACCAAAGACAAAGGCGGGCAAGGATGCCACGGAAAAGGAAGAGGAATACCTGGAATGCTTCCTCCATGCACCGAGAATCCCCGTGTGTTCGGGCAAGACCGCCTACATCCGAAAAGGCTACCACGAACGGATACAGCGCATCGTGCAGGTCATCGGGAAGAACGGGCTTACGCTCTCGGTCTATGTGGACCGCGTGCTGGAGCAGCACTTCCGCGAGTACGAGGAAGTGATCCGCCGGCTGTACAAGAAGAATTACGAGGATATTTATTGATTTTATTCACCCTAAAAAACGAAGACAAGATGGGATTTTTCAATTCGAGAATGAAGAAAAGGGGGAACGGTAGCCCGAAGGCGGATAATCCCCAAGTGAACAATTTGGAAAAAGCAGCGGACGTGGTCATCCACATCGTGGACGAGACTCAATTGGAAAAGGCGGCGGAGTTCCTCCGCTATCTGACGCCCAGGCAAGGGGCGCACCGCCAGTGCATTTACCTCAGCCGCGAAATGCACGGGAAGCTGTCCCGTATCGTGCGGACATTGGGCGGGAACGGCAGTACCATTGGCGGGTACATCGAGAACGTGCTGGAAGAACATCTGCGAACCTACGGGGACGACATCAATGCCCTGTTACGCCGTGAAACCTCGCAGCCGCTTTGATTATGGCCGAGCTGCTCATCGTACTGATGATGGCCTTCAACCTGTGGATGGTCATCTACCTGACTTGGGAACGCCGGGAGGAAAGCGTATCCAAGGAGGACAAGGAAAAGGATGTGGGCGCACCGGAAAGGTCCGGCGACATCATGGGGAAAAGCCTGTTCCGGATGCCTGAACGAAAACCGCAGGTGGCCGCATCGGTGCCCGATGCCACCCGGCAAGTCCCCGGTGAGGAGGTGGACGAAAAAGACGTGGCCTTTGACGATGAAACGGCCTCCCCCAATAGCCGGCTTTCGCTTTCGGGAGCCAGGCCGTCGCGCCAGGTTCCCGACGAGGAACTGGACGAGGTATTTGCCGACAAGCGTGTTTCCGACATCGGGGCGGAATATGACGAAGACGGGGATGATGACGGCGAACCACATGAAGCGGGCGGATTAACCTTCGAGGACATCGACCTTGCCATGCGGACGGCGAAGAAACCGAAAGCCACGAAAGAGGAACGCCGCCACGCCGGCATGGTGTTCTGCGACATGAAGGGCAACGGACTGTTCGCGATGATAGAAAAGAGTTCGGAGGCGACCCGCAGGAAACTGGACGAGCTGATGGACTACTATCTGGACTCCGTGTCGGCGGCGCAGGCAAAACCGGCACCGGCGGTCATGTCCAAGAAAGCGCCCGCAGTTCCGGACAACTTTGAGAATTTCAACATCCGCGATTATGTATAACGACAAGTAAAACGTAACAACAATGCGAAAAAAGAAAATCGACTACGGCTAAACCATCGGCTTGCCATCGAGACCACTAAATCCAACAACGGGCGGAAACGCCCACAAATTAAAAACAAGTATCAACCGCCGAAGGGAACATCCGACCCGGAGGCACAAAAAAGAAACGATTATGACAAAGACATTGAAAAAGAAACAAATCATTCTCGCAGCCCTTCTGCTGGCTGCAAACATCCAAGCGTTCGCACAAGGCAACGGCATGGCGGGCATTACCGAAGCCACCAGCATGGTCACTTCATACTTTGACCCGGCGACGAAACTCATCTACGCCATCGGTGCCGTCGTCGGGCTTATCGGGGGCATCAAGGTGTACGGCAAGTTCTCATCGGGCGACCCCGACACCTCGAAGACCGCCGCGAGCTGGTTCGGGGCGTGCATCTTCCTGATTGTGAGCGCGACGATTCTCCGTTCGTTCTTCCTTTAATAAACGTACATTCCCATACATATATAATAAGGTGTAAGGACAATGGCTGAATACCCTATCAACAAGGGCATAGGCCGTCCGGTGGAGTTCAAGGGACTGAAGGCGCAATACCTGTTCATCTTCGCAGGCGGGCTGCTTGCCGCCTTCATCCTCTTTGTCATCCTGTACATGGCAGGCGCGGGCCAGTGGCTCTGCATCGGCTTCGGTGTGGTGTCGGCTTCCGCCACCGTCTGGCTTACGTTCCGCCTGAACGCGAAGTACGGCGAACACGGGCTGATGAAGCTGGGCGCGGCACGGATGCGCCCCCGCCATGTGCTCCACCGCAGACGGGTGTCCAATCTGTTAAGACGAAAGACAGTGCAAGCGAGCGGAAAGAGAACTTGTTCTCAATTTCCCGAGTGCAGACTGTCTTATGTAAAAAAGAAAGGAAGAAACGTATGAGAAATGTAATGAAAGCCACCACGCTGGAAAGCCGCTTCCCGTTGCTCTCGGTGGAGCACGGCTGCATCGTCTCGAAGGACGCGGACATTACCGCCGCCTTCGAGGTGGAACTGCCGGAGGTCTATACCGTCACGGCGGAGGAGTACGAGGCCATCCATGCCACGTGGTGCAAGGCGATAAAGGTGCTGCCCGACTACTCGGTGCTGCACAAGCAGGACTGGTACGTGAAGGAGCGGTACCGCCCCGACACAGGCAGGGAGGGCATGGGCTTCCTTGCCCGCAGCTACGAGATGCACTTCAACGAGCGCCCGTTCCTGCACCACAAGTGCTACCTGTTCCTGACCAAGACGACGAAGGAGCGCATGAGGCAGCAGAGCAACTGGAACACCCTGTGCCGGGGGCACATCGTGCCGAAGGAGATGCAGGACAAGGAAACGGCGGTGAAGTTCATCGAGGCGGTGGAACAGTTCGCGCGTATCCTGAACGATTCGGGGCACATCCGGCTGCGCCGGCTCTCCGATGACGAGCTTACGGGCACGGAAAAGGAAACGGGCATCATAGGCAGGTACTTCGCGCTCTCGCCGGGCCATGTGGACTGTCTGGAGGACATGGAAATGACGGCAAGGGAGATGCGCATCGGCGACAACCGGCTGTGCCTGCATACCCTGTCGGACACGGAAGACCTGCCCGCTGCGGTAGCCACGGACAGCCGTTACGAACGGCTCTCCACCGACCGCTCGGACTGCCGCCTGTCGTTCGCCGCTCCCGTGGGTCTGCTGCTTCCCTGCAACCACATCTACAACCAGTACGTGCTCATCGGCAACAGCGACGAGGAACTGCGCCGCTTCGAGAAAACGGCGAGAAACATGCAGTCGCTCTCGCGGTACAGCCGCCAGAACGCCATCAACCGCGAGTGGATCGAGGAATACCTGAACGAAGCGCACTCGCAGGGGCTGAAGTCCGTCCGCGCCCACTTCAACGTGATGGCGTGGAGCGACGACGCGGAGGAACTGAAACGCATCAAGAACGATGTGGGCAGCCAGCTGGCTTCAATGGGCTGCGTGCCGCGCCACAACACGACGGACTGCCCGACGCTGTTCTGGGCGGGCATCCCCGGCAACGCGGCGGACTTCCCGGCGGAAGAGTCGTTCCACACGTTCATAGAGCAGGCGGTGTGCCTCTTCGCGGGCGAGACCAACTACAAGGACTCTCCGTCCGCCTTCGGCATCCGCATGGCGGACCGCATCAGCGGCAAGCCCCTGCACATCGACATCTCCGACCTGCCGATGAAGCGCGGCGTGACGACCAACCGCAACAAGTTCGTATTGGGTCCTTCGGGCAGCGGCAAATCGTTCTTCATGAACCATCTGGTCAGACAATACTATGAGCAAGGCTCCCATGTGGTGCTGGTCGATACGGGCAACTCCTACCAAGGGCTGTGCGAGATGATACACCGCAAGACCAAGGGAAAGGACGGGGTTTATTATACCTATACGGAGGACAACCCGATTTCCTTTAATCCGTTCTACACGGAGGACAAGGTGTATGACATCGAAAAGAGGGAAAGTATCAAGACTTTGTTGCTGACGCTGTGGAAGAAGGACAATGAGCCTGCTACCCGTGCGGAGGAGGTTGCACTTTCCAATGCCGTGTCGCAGTACATAGGACGTATTAAGGAAGACAACAGCATTGTCCCATGCTTCAACACGTTCTACGAGTTTATAGACACGGATTATCGCAAGGTATTGGAAGATAAGAAAGTGCGTGAAAAGGACTTTGACATTGCCAGTTTCCTGAATGTGCTGGAGCCGTACTACAAGGGCGGTGAATATAATTACCTGCTTAATTCGGACAAGGAACTGGACTTGCTACACAAGCGGTTCATCGTCTTTGAAATCGACCAGATAAAAGAGCACGCCATCTTGTTCCCGGTTACGACAATCATCATTATGGAGTTGTTCATCAACAAGATGCGCCGTCTGCAAGGTATCAGAAAGATGATAATAATTGAAGAGGCTTGGAAGGCGATTGCTTCGGCGAATATGGCTTCCTATGTAAAGTATCTTTATAAGACGGTCAGAAAGTATTTCGGCGAGGCAATAGTGGTGACGCAGGAGGTGGACGACATCATCAGCTCGCCCATCGTCAAGGAGTCCATCATCAACAACTCGGACTGCAAGATACTGCTCGACCAGCGGAAGTTCATGAACCGCTTCGACCAGATACAGGGATTGCTGGGGCTGACGGAAAAGGAGAAGTCGCAGATACTTTCCATCAACCAGTCCAACGATTCGTCCAGACGATACAAGGAGGTGTGGATAGGCTTAGGCGGCACACAGTCGGCGGTGTACGCCACGGAGGTGTCCATACACGAATACCTTGCCTATACAACGGAGGAAACGGAGAAGATGGAAGTCCGCGAACTGGCGGGGAAGCTGGGCAGCGACATGGAAGCCGCCATACGGCAGATTGCGGAGAAACGTATGGACGAAGAAAAGTAACCGATGGAAACATCACCCGACCACAGACGGCGTTTGAGGCCACCTTATACGGCATATAAGGGTGTATCAAACGGCGTATGAGGTCAAGACACATTTTATCAACAAAAAAACAAGAATTGAAGATTATGAACATTGAACTGACAAAGACACAACGGCTGCTGCTTTGCGGCGGTCTGATAGGCTTGGCGTCGCTGATGCTGCAAGCCTGCGAGACGGTAATGAAAGAAAACGAAGACATCCGCGAGAAGATTTGCGGCAACTGGCAGAGCGTGGAGGGCAAGCCCGACATATTGGTGTACAAGGAGGGCGCACTTTACAAGGTGACGCTGTTCCGCAGGGCGGGCGTCCACCGGAAACTGAAGCCGGAGACCTACCTGCTGCAAAGGGAGGCGGACGGTAACCTCTACCTGAACACGGGCTTCCGCATCGACGTGGCATACAACGAGGAAACGGACATCCTGTCCTTTTCGCCTAACGGCGACTATATCCGGGTGAACACGGATGAAACAGCCAATGGCGAAAAGAAGAAAGAACAATAAGAATGTACCACTAAATCCAATGTGAATATGAGACAAAAACTGAAAATGCCATTGGTGGCAGCCTGCCTGTGCCTTGCAGGTGCAGGCACGGCAAACGCCCAATGGGTGGTGTCCGACCCGACGAACCTCGCGCAGAGCATCATCAACTCCGCCAAGGAGATGGTGGAAACGGCGGGCACGAAAGCCAACACGCTCAACGGCTTCTTGGAAACCAAGAAAGTGTTTGAGCAGGGAAAGAAGTATTACGACGCGCTGAAATCCGTACATGACGTGGTGAAGGGCGGCGTGAAGGTGTCGAAAAGCATCGGGTTGGTGATGGAAATATCAGAAATCTATGTGGATAACTACCAGAAGATGCTCTCTGATGAGAACTACACGCCGGAAGAGCTTGCCGCCATATCGTCGGGCTACACCATGCTGATAGACGAGAGTTCGGACGTGCTGCAAGACCTGAAGAACGTGGTGAACGTGACGGGGATGTCGCTCACGGACGCGGAACGGCTGGCGATTATCGACAACGCCTACCGCAGCCTGATGAACTACCGCAACCTCGTGCGCTACTACACGAACAAGACCATATCGGTGTCCTACCTCCGGGCAAGGAAGAAGAACGACATGGACCGGGTGATAGGACTCTACGGAAACCCCAACGAAAAATACTGGTAAGTTATGGGAGAGTTCGACAACCTTCACCAGATACTCCTTTCGCTCTACGACGAGATG
>ERZ1694964.721-NODE-721-length-14533-cov-5.521066_pt1 | contig 14533 bp, 15 predicted proteins | sample MGYA00581613_ERZ1694964 | MGnify/ENA primary metagenome ERZ1694964 (study PRJEB42213, sample SAMN07424513) | human gut metagenome | biome: ENVO:00009003; feature: ENVO:2100002; material: ENVO:00002003 | host: Homo sapiens | place: USA | collected 2015 ...
GTGCGCGAGTTGCTCGGCGCCGGCACCCTGATGGGGCATTCAGATCATGCCCGCGTCCTACACGCCGGCTCTGATGCTCGTGCTGCCCGTCGGCGGCTTCCTGTGCCTCGGCACGCTCATTGCCGTGATGCAGTGGGCGCTCGCCAAGGGCGAGAAGAAGGCCGCGGAAAAGAACGAAAAGGAGGGCAACTAAATGAGTATCACGTCCTTGCTTGCCATTTCCCTCGGCGCGATCCTGACCAATAACTTCATCTTCGCGCAGTTCCTCGGTATCTGCCCGTTCCTCGGCGTCTCCAAGAAGAGCGACACCGCCATCGGCATGGGTCTCGCGGTCACCTTCGTCATGGGCATCGCCTCCGCCGTCTGCTTCGGCGTGAATAAGCTGCTCATCGCGCTGGACCTCGGCTATATGCAGACCGTGGCGTTCATCCTCGTCATCGCCGGTCTCGTGCAGTTCATCGAGATGTTCCTCAAGAAGGCCATGCCGTCTCTGTACACGGCTCTGGGCGTGTATCTGCCGCTCATCACCACCAACTGCGCCGTGCTCGGCGTGGTGCTGCTGAACGTGCAGAACGACTACACCTTCATCGCATCTGTGGTCTACGGCATCACCGGCGGCCTCGGCTTCCTGCTGGCGATCTACCTGTTCTCCACCATCCGTGAGCGCGTGCAGTTCGCCGACTATCCCAAGTGCTTTGAAGGCTTCCCCATCGCGCTGATCACCGCAGGTCTGATCGCCCTGGCATTCATGGGCTTCTCCGGCCTGCAGGTCTGGCCCGTGTAAGGAGGGTAATGGAATATGGAAAATATCATTTTTGCTGTCCTCGTTCTGGGCGCGATCGCGATCGTGTTCGGCCTGATCCTCTCGGTCGCCGCAAAGGTCTTTGAGGTCAAGGTCGACGAGCGTCTGCCCAAGATCCAGGAGTGTCTGGCCGGCGCGAACTGCGGCGGCTGCGGCTACCCCGGCTGCGCCGGCTGCGCGGAAGCGATCCTCGCCGGCAAGGCTCCCGTCACCGCCTGCGCGCCCGCCGGCGCGGAGGGCGCTGCCAAGATCGCCGCGATCATGGGCATGGAAGCGCCCAGCGGTGAGAAGATGGTCGCTCATGTCATCTGCAACGGCGGTGATGCCGCTGTGAAAAACTTCGAGTACGTCGGCATTGCCGACTGCGTGGGCGCACTCAAGGTCGCCGGCGGCCCGACCGCCTGCTCCTTCGGCTGCCTGGGCTTCGGCTCCTGCGTCGCCGCCTGCCAGTTCGACGCTCTGCACATCAACGACAAGGGCGTTGCCGAGGTCGACAAGGAAAAGTGCACCAACTGCGGCGCCTGCCGTGAGGCCTGCCCGCGCAAGCTGATCGTCGAGGTCCCCTACAAGCAGAAGGTGTTCGTCAACTGTGCGAACAAGAACAAGGGGCCCGCCGTCACCAAGGTCTGCGCCAACTCCTGCATCGCCTGCGGTATGTGCGAGCGCACCTGCAAGTTCGACGCCATCCATGTTGTGAACAACGTGGCCGTGATCGACTACACCAAGTGCCGCAACTGCACCATGTGCGCCAAGGCCTGCCCGAAGAACGCCATCGAACCCATTCCTACTCCCGAGGAGAAGGAGAAGTTCAAGGCCGCGCAGAAGGCCATGGCCGAGAAGAAGGCCGCTGCCGCCAAGGCTGCTGCCGAGGCTGCCGCCGCTGCGAAGGCCGCGGAGGCTCCGAAGGCCGAATAAGGCATTCTATTGCAAAAAGGAAGAGGAAAACCGGAAACGGTTTTCCTCTTCTTCTTTTATTATCCAATCTTAGTTCACAAACTGTTTACACACCGCCCTATTGACATTGGCATACACTGGTGGTACACTGCGTTTAGCACTCGGGGATAAGGAGTGCTAAATCTATGAGAGAGGGTCGGAGGCATGGAGCTGAGCGCACGCAAAAAGCAGATACTCAAGCGTGTGATCGAGGATTACATTGCCTCCGCCGAGCCGGTCGGCTCGAAGGCCATCGCGCAGGAGATGGGCGGGAGCGTTTCCTCCGCCACCGTGCGCAATGAGCTTGCCGAGCTGTCCGATTTGGGCTACCTCGAGCAGCCGCACACCTCCGCCGGCCGCGTGCCGTCCCCCAAGGGCTACCGGCTGTATGTCAACGAGCTGATGGAGCGGCGCGAGGTCTCCGAGGCGGAAGCGGAGGAGATCAACGAAACATTGCAGGACAAAATGTCCGCCGCGGGCAGCATGATCTCGCAGGCCGGGCAGATGGCATCCTCCATCGTCGATTATCCCGCCTATGCGGTCGCCGAGGGCAAAAGCGGCGTGACCGTCAAGCGCTTCGAGCTGCTGGGCGTGGACGACACGAGCTTCATCACCGTCGTGATGACGGACGACAGCCGCGTGAAGTCCCAGCTGCAGCGCTCGCCGCTCGCGTTCGACCGCGCGCGGCTCACCGATCTGAGCGCTCTGCTCAACACGCACTTCACCATGCAGTCCCGCGAGGAGATGAGCGCAAAGCTCATGGGGCTTTCCGATCAGATCGCGCCGGAGCTGTTTCTGGTGCTCTCCGCGACGGTCGGCTATGCCGCCGAAATTCTGGAGGAGGCCGCCAAAAAGGACGTGTTCACCACCGGCGCGAGCCAGATTCTGAAGATGCCCGAGTACCGCGACCTCGATAAAGCGCACGACCTGATGACGTTCTTTGTGGACAACAAGGAAAATCTCCCGGTCCCCGAGGACGACACCCCGCTGAAGATCCTCATCGGGCCGGAAAACGTCAACGAGGCACTGCGCGACACGAGCGTCGTCGTCGCCAGCTATGACATCGGCGACGGGATGCGCGGACTGGTTGGTGTGGTCGGCCCCACAAGAATGGATTACGCCACCGTGACCGCACGGTTGAGCTACTTTGCAGACAGTCTGACGCGGATGTTCGGGAAAAGCGAGCTTCCGCCCAAGGAAGAGAAGGAGTAAGAAATGCCGAAGAAGGATAAGCAGAACGCACAGCCCGAGACCCCCGAAAAGGAGCCGCAGGCCGCGGCTGCCGAGGAAAAGGAGCTTCCCCCCGAGGATAAGAAGGAGGAGGCGAAGGCCGAGACCTTCACCGTCATGCGCGAGCAGATGGAGAAGATGGAGGGCCTTGCCAAGCAGCTTGCCGAGGAGCATGACCAGTATCTGCGGCTCGCCGCCGAATACGATAACTACCGCAAGCGCACTGCCAAGGAAAAGGAAGGCATCTACGCCAACGCGAAGATCGACACCATCAAGGGTATGCTTCCGGTGTACGACAATCTCGAGCGCGGCCTCGCCCAGTTCGGCGCGGAGGACGACGATCCCCACAAGAAGGGGCTCGAGATGATCTTCAACCAATATAAAGAAGCGCTCACCAAGCTCGGCGTCACACCGATCGACTGCGTGGGCAAGGAATTTGATCCCGAGCGGCACAACGCCGTGATGCACATTGAGGACGAGAGCTGCGGCGAAAATACCGTGGTCGAGGTCCTGCAGCAGGGCTTCATGCTCGGCGACAAGGTCCTGCGCTTCGCGATCGTCAAGGTCGCCAATTAAAATCGCAAACAAATAAAATTAAGATAGATTTAGGAGGACAAAATTATGTCTAAAGTCATCGGTATTGATTTAGGTACTACCAATAGCTGCGTTGCCGTTATGGAAGGCGGCGAAGCCGTCGTTATCCCCAACGCGGAAGGCAACCGCACCACGCCGTCCGTCGTCGCGTTTTCCAAGACCGGCGAGCGTATGGTCGGTCAGGTCGCCAAGCGTCAGGCCATCACCAACCCCGACCGCACCATCTCCTCCATCAAGCGTGAGATGGGCACAGATCACAAGGTCACCATCGACGGCAAGGCCTACACCCCGCAGGAGATCAGCGCAATGATCCTGCAGAAGCTCAAGAGCGACGCCGAGGCCTATCTGGGCCAGACCGTCACCGAAGCGGTCATCACCGTCCCCGCGTACTTCACCGACTCTCAGCGTCAGGCCACCAAGGACGCCGGCAAGATCGCCGGTCTTGAGGTCAAGCGTATCATCAACGAGCCGACCGCTGCCGCCCTCGCCTACGGCGTGGATAAGGAGCAGAGCCAGAAGGTCATGGTCTACGACCTCGGCGGCGGCACGTTCGATGTCTCCATCCTCGACATCGACGACGGCGTGATTGAAGTTCTTGCCACCGCCGGCAACAACCGTCTCGGCGGCGACGACTTCGACGAGTGCATCATGAAGTGGATGGTCAGCGAGTTCAAGCGCACCGACGGCGTGGACCTCAGCGGCGACAAGGTCGCCATGCAGCGCCTGAAGGAAGCCGCCGAGAAGGCCAAGATCGAGCTGTCCGGCGTGACCTCCACCAACATCAACCTGCCCTATATCACCGCCGACGCCACCGGCCCGAAGCACCTCGACCTCACCCTCACCCGCGCGAAGTTCAACGAGCTGACCGCGCATCTGGTCGAAGCGACCGCCGGCCCCGTCAAGCAGGCCATGAGTGACGCCGGTCTTACCGGAAACGATATTCACAAGGTCCTGATGGTGGGCGGCTCCAGCCGTATCCCCGCCGTGCAGGAAATGGTCAAGAAGCTCACCGGCAAGGAAGGCTTCAAGGGCATCAACCCCGATGAGTGCGTCGCCATGGGCGCGGCTCTTCAGGCGGGCGTGCTGACCGGCGACGTCAAGGGCCTGCTGCTGCTCGATGTCACCCCGCTGAGCCTCGGCATCGAGACGATGGGCGGCGTGTGCACCAAGCTCATCGACCGCAACACCACCATCCCCGTGAAGAAGAGCCAGATCTTCTCCACCGCCGCCGACAACCAGACCAGCGTTGAGGTCAACGTCCTGCAGGGCGAGCGTGAGATGGCTGCCGCCAATAAGAGCCTCGGCCGCTTCCACCTCGACGGCATCGCTCCGGCGCGCCGCGGCGTGCCGCAGATCGAGGTCACCTTTGACATCGACGCGAACGGCATCGTGAACGTCAGCGCGAAGGATCTCGGCACCGGCAAGGAGCAGCACATCACCATCACCTCCTCCACCAACATGAGCAAGGAGGACATTGAGAAGGCCGTCAAGGAAGCGGAGCAGTATGCCGCCGAGGACGCCAAGGTCAAGGAGAGGGTCGAGGTCCGCAATCAGGCCGACCAGATGGTCTACCAGAGCGAGAAGACCCTCGGCGAGGTGGGCGACAAGATCCCCGCGGACGAGAAGAGCAAGGTCCAGGCGGGCATCGACAAGCTCAAGGAGACCCTCAAGGGCGACGACACCGACGCCATCAAGGCCGCGACCGAGGACCTCACGCAGCTCTTCTACGCGATGAGCGAGAAGCTCTACCAGCAGGCCAACCCGCAGGGCGCGCAGGGCGCAGGCCCCGACATGGGCGGCGCTCAGGGCGGCGCTCAGACCGGCCCCGACGGTCAGCAGTATTACGACGCCGACTACAAGGTGGTTGACGACGACGAGAACAAGAAGTAAAATAGACCAACCAACGCAGCGGGGACAGTATTCTACTGCCCCCGATTGCGGCGTTTTTAGGAGCATAGTCTATGGCTGAGAATAAAAGAGACTATTATGAGGTCCTCGGCGTCTCCAAGGGCGCTTCCGAGGAAGAGATCAAAAAAGCATACAAAAAGCTGGCGCGCAAGTACCACCCCGACATGAACCCCGGCGACAAGGAAGCCGAGGAGAAGTTCAAGGAGGTCAACGAGGCCAACGAGGTGCTCTCCGATCCCGAGAAGAAGGCGCGCTACGACCAGTTCGGCTTTGCCGGCGTAGACCCGAACTACGGCGCGGGTGCGGGCGGCGGAGCCTACGGCGCGGGCGGCTTCGACTTCGGCGACCTCGGCGACATCTTCGGCAGCTTTTTCGGCGGCGGCTTCGGCGGCACACGGGCGAATCCCAACGCGCCGCAGCGCGGTGAGAGCCTGCGCACGAGCGTCACCATCAGCTTTGAGGAGGCTGCCTTCGGCTGCGAAAAGGAGATCAGCATCGAGCGCGTCGAGCAGTGCGACACCTGCCGCGGCACCGGCTGCGAAAAGGGCACGACCGCCGAGGTCTGTCCCGACTGCCGCGGCACCGGCATGGTGCAGCAGCGCCGCCAGACGCCGCTCGGTTTCATGTCCACCTCCGCGCCCTGCGGGCGCTGCGGCGGCAAGGGCAGGATCATCCACCAGCCCTGCAAGGCCTGTCACGGCAGCGGCCAGCTCCGCCGCCGCAAGACGCTCAAGGTCACCATCCCCGCGGGCATTGACAACGGGCAGACCATCTCCCTGCGCGGGCAGGGCAACGCCGGCAGGAACGGCGGCCCGGCGGGCGATCTGCTGATCGTCATCGCCGTGCGTCCGCACGAGATCTTCCGCCGCGAGGGCACGAGCGTGCTGTGCGAGGCGCCCATCACCTTCACGCAGGCGGTGCTCGGCGCGGAGCTGGAGATCCCGACCATCGACGGCAAGGTGAAGTATTCCATCCCCGAGGGCACGCAGAGCGGCACGACCTTCCGTCTCAAGGGCAAGGGCATCCCCGGCCTGAACGGCCGCGCGCGCGGCGACCAGTACGTGACCGTTTACATCGAGACCCCGCGCAACCTCAACCGCGAGCAGAAGGAGGCGCTGCGCAAGTTCAGCGACACGCTCGGCGAGAGCAACTATGAGCAGCGCAAGAGCTTCTTCGGGAAATTCAAGCTATGAGAAACGGACATTTTATCACCGATTACCATTGCCATTCCACCGTCTCGCCCGACGGGCACAACACCATGCGCGAGATGGCGGAGGCCGCGGTGCGGCTGGGTGTAGACGACCTGTGTTTCACCGACCACATCGAGCCCCTGCCGTGGGACCGCTGGAATGAGCCGCCCAGAGAAAAGCACAGCTACGACTGGGCTCCCATGCTCGCGCAGTTCCGTGAGGCGCAGGAGGCCGTCGGCGGCCGCATCAAGCTGCACATGGGCGCGGAGCTGGGCGAATGCTCCTTTGCTCCCGACGTGGCAGACAGCTTTCTGGACGACGCGCCGCCGCTGGACTTCACCATCGGCTCGGTCCACTGCTACCGCACGGCCTCGGGCGAGGTCAACGACCTCACCTGGATCACGAGCACCGATCCCGCGGTGTGGTACGCTGCCTGCGAGAGCTACTTTGAGGAGATGGAAAAGCTGATCGACTGGGGCCGCTTTCAGGTCCTCGGACACATCACCCTCCCGCTGCGCTGGGCGAAGGAGCTGCGCGGCGTGGAGTTGGATTTCGACCGCTACGAGGAGCAGCTGCGCCATGTGATGCGCCGCGCCATCGAAAAGGGGCTCGGCATCGAGTGCAACACCAACCGCGGCCATCTCCCCCTGCCGGACGGCAAATGGCTCAGGCTCTATCACGAGCTGGGCGGCGAGCTGATCACGCTCGGCAGCGACGCCCACACGCCGGAGTACATCTCCTGCGCGATGGAGGAGCGGCAGGAGCTGCTCAAGGACTGCGGCCTGCGCTACTTTGCGACCTACGACCGGAAAAAGCCCATTTTCCACAAAATTTAACGATAGGAGAACGAACGATGAAAATTTCTCTCGGCTGCGACCACGGCGGCTACGCCCTCAAGGAGCACATCAAGGCATATCTGGAGTCCAAGGGCCACGAGGTCGTGGACTGCGGCACCTATTCCACCGACAGCTGCGACTATCCCATCTTCGGCGAGGCCGCGGCCCGCAAGGTCCAGAGCGGCGAGTGCGAGCGCGGCATCGTCATCTGCACCACCGGCATCGGCATTTCCATCGCCGCCAACAAGGTCAGGGGCATCCGCTGCGCGCTGTGCAGCGAGCCGCTGAGCGCGGAGATGACCCGCCGCCACAACAACGCCAATATGCTCGCCATGGGCGCCGGCATGATCGGCAAAAATATGGCCGAGCGCATCGTTGAGGTCTTCCTCTCCACCGAATTTGAGGGCGGCCGCCACGAGCGCCGCGTCGGTCTGCTGGACGCCATCGAGGGCTGAAACCGGAAAATTCGACGAAAATCAACAGGAATTTACGAATTTCTGTTGATTTTCTTTTTCCATGCTTGTAAAATGTCCGTACAGCTTGAAAGGCAGGTGAGACGGATGCCATCGACAAAGGGATACCGCAGCTACCACGGCAAGGGTGGTGCGGGACGGATCGTTCTGATCGTTCTGCTGTGCCTGATCCTGCTCGCGGCGGTCGGCTTTCTGGTCCTGCAGCGCTACGCGGTGTACGGCTCCGACGGCAGCATCCGCTTTGACCTGCCGTGGAAGCAGACCGAGGAGCCGTCCGGCCCCTCCGCGCCCGACGGCGCGAGCCGGACGCCGGATGCTCCCGACGATAGCCCCAACGTCATCATCGACGAGCCCGAGCCGCCGGCCAAGCCGGAGCTTACGGAGCTTCACGGCGCCGAGCTGAGCGAAAGCGTGCTGCGCGGCAGCGCGGACGCGGCTCTTGCCGCAGTCCCCGAGGGCGCAAACGCCGTCGCGCTGCGCGTGAAAAACGCGCAGGGCGAGCTGCTGTATGACTCCGCCCTGCAGGAAGCCATCGACGTCAATGCCGTCAAGGGCGGCAGCGGCGCGAATGCCGTCATTGAGGCGCTGACCGGGAGCGAGGTCTACACCATCGCCCGCATCAACGCCACGCACGACAGCCTCTATTCCTTTGCCCACATGGCCGACGCCGGTGTGCTGCAGCTCAACTACGCCGGCTACATCTGGTACGATCCCGACAGCACCTTTTATTTGGCGCCGGAAAAGCCCGCCGCGCGGCAGTACATCGTCTCCGTCGCGCGCGAATGTGCGGAGCTTGGCTTTGACGAGCTGCTTTTTGACGAGTTCGGCTATCCCACCCGCGGGCGGCTCAACAACATCGACGAATCCGCGCGCACACTCTCCAAGAGCGCCGCGCTTGCGCAGCTCGCGGAGGAGCTTCGCAGCGGGACGGAGGCATACGGCGTCCGCCTTTCCGTGCAGCTCGACGCGGCGACCGTGCTCGCCGGTGGAAACGAGGCGGCGGGGCAGGACCTCGCCGCGCTTGCCGCGGTCTTCGACCGCATCTATGTGGAAACGACGGCGGAGCAGCTCCCCGCGCTCACCGCGGCTCTGGAGCCGTATGACGCCGAGCTGGTGCCCATTCTCAGCGAAGCGCCCGCCTCGGGCAGCTATCTGCTGACAGCCTGAAGATAAAACGGAACGGTAAGCGGTGCTTACCGTTCCGTTTTCTTGTATCGCTCAGACCTCGAAGCTCTCTCCGTCCGCTGTGATGCGCACGACGCGCGCAGCGAGCGCGGGATATGCCGCACGGAAGCGGTCGATGGTCTCGAACCTTTTCCACAGGTGCATGGGGAAGGCATGGAGGACCTCGACGTTCTTCAGCAACCATTCCAGTCCGAGTCCCTCGGCCTCCTCGCCCAGACGCGGGTCGAGCGGTACCATCGCCGCCGTGATCGCGGGCGCGATGCCGTTGTCCGCCGCCTCGTCGCGCACGGCGGAGGCGAGCTTTTCCATGGCGGCCTTGTAGTGGACGGCCATATTATTGCAGTAGGCCTTGCCCTCGCTCTCCCAATGCCACCAGTTCAGGTCGCCGCCGTGGTAGACCATTTTGCCCTCGGCGCGGAGCAGATAGGCGTTGCCGATGTCGGTGGACTTGATGGCGCGGACGCTCAGCTCCTCGCCGGCGGCCTCCGTGAGCAGAATGCTGTCGGGCCGCAGAACGGTCGTGCGGGCAAAGGCCTCGTCGGAGATGCCCAGCCACTTGCGGCGGCGCTCGGTCAGGCGCGTGTCGCGCGAGACAAAAAACTGCGTGAGCGGATATTGCTCCAGCAGGCCGAACACCTTCCCGTCAAAATGGTCCTCATGGCTGTGGCTGGAAAAGACCAGCAACGGCTTTTGGGGATCGAGCGGCGGCAGCGTACCGGTGTAGTCCGGCTCATAAACGTAGTCGAACAGCGTATAAAACTTGTCCCACTCAACGAGAAACGCGCTGTGGGCGATGAATGTGATCTTCATGGGAAAGACTCCTTTGCTCGGGTGCCGCCATTGTAGCAGAAAAACTCCGTATTGGCAAGGGCGCGGCATTGTGCTATACTGAAAAAAATACAGGCAAGAGAGGGCAGAGATGCTGAAAAAAGCATACATTGAGATCACGAACCGCTGCAACCTGCGCTGCTCGTTCTGTCCCGGCACAAAGCGAGTGCCGCGCACGATGACGCCCGCCGAGTTCGACCTCGTGCTCGAGCGCCTCACGGGGCAGGTAGAATATGTGTATCTGCATGTGATGGGCGAGCCGCTGAGCCACCCGCAGCTTGCGGAGCTGCTCGCCCTCGCTGCGGCGCGGGAGAGGAAGGTCTGCATCACGACGAACGGCACCCTCCTCGCGCGGCAGACGGAAACGCTGCTCGCCGCACGGACGCTCCATAAGGTGAGCATATCGCTCCACAGCTTTGAGGGGAACGACGGCGCACAGGAGCGCGAGCGGCAGTATCTGGAGGAGGTCTGGAGCTTTGCTGCCCGCGCCGCCGCGCAGGGCGTCATCGTCGCGCTGCGGCTGTGGAATGAGGGCGGCGCGGAGACGCGCAACGGCGCGATCGAAGCCTTTCTTCACGAAAAGTGTCCGGGCGAGTGGCCCGAGCCGCGCGGCGGCAGCTTCCGCCTGCGGGACAATTTGTACCTTGAGCGCGCGAAAAAATTCGATTGGCCCGACCTTAGCGCGCAGGAGCGCGGCACACAGTTCTGCTACGGTCTGCGCGACCAGCTCGGCGTGCTCGCCGACGGCACGGCAGTGCCGTGCTGTCTCGATCACGAGGGCGACATCGCGCTGGGGAATTTGTTTACGCAGCCGCTTTCGGAAATTCTGCAAAGCGAACGCGCGTGCGCGCTGCGCGAGGGCTTTTCGCGCCGCTGTCCGAGCGAGGAGCTCTGCCGCCGCTGCGGCTTCGCCGCGCGCTTTTGACCGATAGGAGAAGCATGAACGAACAGGAACGACTCAACGCCCTCGCCGCGCCGCTACTGACGTGGTACGATATCCACAAGCGCGTCCTGCCGTGGCGCGGCATCCGCGACCCTTACCGCATCTGGGTGTCGGAGATCATGCTGCAGCAGACGCGCGTGCAGGCGGTGCTGGAATACTATGCCCGCTTTATGGCAGAGCTGCCCGACGTGTACGCGCTCGCGGCAGTGGGCGAGGAGCGGCTTTTCAAGCTCTGGGAGGGTCTGGGCTACTACTCCCGCGCACGGAACCTGCACCGTGCGGCGCAGGTTCTCGTAAACGACTGCGGCGGGGAATTTCCCAACACGCGCGAGGAGCTTCTGCGTCTCCCCGGCGTCGGCGACTATACGGCGAGCGCCATCGCCTCCATCGCCTTCGGCGAGCCGGAGCCGGCGGTGGACGGCAATCTCCTGCGCGTCGCCGCCCGGGTCGGCGGCATCGCGGAGGACATCATGGACGCCAGGGTGCGCAGGCGTTTTCGCGCCATGCTCACCGAAAGCATCGACTGCGAGCGTCCCGGCGAATGGAACCAGGCGATGATGGATCTCGGCGCGACGGTTTGCCTGCCGAACGGTGCGCCGCTGTGCGAAAAATGCCCCGCCCGCGCCTTCTGCGCGGCGTACCAAAACGACATGACCGATGTGCTCCCCGTGCGCGCGGCGAAAAAACCGCGCAGGGTCGAGGAGCGGACTGTGTTCCTGCTCGTGCGGGACGGCAGGCTCGCCCTGCGCAAGCGTCCCGCCAAGGGGCTGCTCGCGGGACTGTGGGAGCTTCCGAATGTCCCCGGGAATCTTGACGAGGCCGGGGCGGCCATCACGCTCGCGCAATGGGGGCTTACGGCGCGGACGCTCACGCCGGTCGGTGCAGCAAAGCATATTTTTTCCCATGTGGAATGGGATATGCACGGCTATCTTGCCGCGGCAGAGGGCGAGAACAATGAATTTCTCTGGGCGGACGGCGCGGCGCTGCAAGCGGCAGCGATCCCCTCGGCATTCCGATACTACTTCGACACGGCGGTCCGATGGCTCGCCGCACAACAGGGAGGAACCGATCATGGCACAGCTTTACTTTAAGTACGGCGCGATGGGCTCGAGCAAGACCGCGAACGCGCTTATGGCGCGCTTCAACTATGAGGAGCGCGGGCAGCAGACGCTGCTCGTCAAGCCGCAGCTCGACACGCGCGACGGCGACCACATGGTCCACTCACGCATCGGGCTGGAGTTCCCCTGCGTCTACTTCCACGAAATGCGCGAGATGAGGGAGGACGAGCTGAAGAAGAACGCCTGCATCATCGTTGACGAGGCGCAGTTCCTCACGCGCGAGGAGGTCATGTATCTCGTCCATCTGGTGGACGACTGCGGCATCCCCGTGATGTGCTACGGTCTGCGCGCGGACTTCCGCGGCGAGCTGTTTCCCGGCAGCTATGAGCTGCTCGTGATGGCGGACAAGCTCGAGGAGGTCAAAACGATCTGCTGGTGCGGCAAGAAGGCGGCGTTCAACGCCCGCTTCGACGCGAACGGCAAGGTCCTCAAGGAGGGCGAGCAGGTCGTGCTCGGCGCAAACGACCAGTATATCGGTCTGTGCCGCCGCCATTGGATGGCCGGCGACCTCGGCCCCGACTTCAACGGACAGGGGACGGGCGACTGATGCTCTGCAATATCTGTCCGCGCCGCTGCGGCGCGGAGCGCACGAAGACGCGCGGCGGGGGAGTCTGCGCCATGCCCGCAGGCATCGTAGCGGCAAAGGCCATGCTCCACCAATGGGAGGAGCCGGTGCTCAGCGGCACGAACGGCGCGGGCTGCGTCTTCTTCTCCGGCTGCAATCTCGGCTGCGTGTTCTGCCAGAACGGTAAGATCAGCCACGAGAATTTCGGCAAGGTCCTTTCCCCCGCACGGCTGCGGGAGATTTTCTTCGAGCTCATCGCGCAGGGCGCACACTGCATCGACCTGGTTTCGCCCACGCACTTCACGCCTTGGGTGCTGGAGGCTCTGGAAGATCCGCTGCCCGTGCCGGTGGTGTGGAACAGCGGCGGCTATGAGCGCGTGGAAACACTCAAAACGCTGGAGGGCAGGGTGCAGATCTATCTGCCCGACCTCAAGTACGCGCTGGAAAGGCCCGCGCGGGAGCTGAGCTGCGCGGGCGATTACTTTCCCGTCGCCGCCGCGGCCATCGACGAGATGCTGCGGCAGGTGGGGCCGTATGTGATCGGAGAGGACGGCTTAATGAAGTCCGGCGTCATCATCCGCCACCTCGTCCTGCCCGGCCAGCTCGAGAACACCAAGGCGGTCATCGACTATGTGTCCGCGCACTTCCCGCCGCACACGGTGCTTTTTTCCCTTATGAGCCAGTACACACCGCAGCCCGGCGCGAGCGGAGCGCTCGCGCGGCGATTGAACCACGCGGAGTACCGCGCGGCGGTGCGGTACATGACCGACTGCGGCATCACGGACGGCTTCTGTCAGGAGCTTTCCAGCGCGAAAGAGGAGTATACGCCAGCCTTTGATCTACAAGGAATCTAAGAGGACGGATAAACGACCGCTCAGCTGCAAGCGCTGCGGCGCGGGAATGCGATTTATCGGACGCGACAAGTTCCAGCGCCGCCCCGACCTGTTCCTTTCGGACCTGACCTTCGCCCTTGCGGGCGGAATGGAGGTCGACATCTATTCCTGTCCTACGTGCGGAAAGCTCGAACTGTTCCAACCGGAAGCGCCGTCGGACGGGCTCGCGCAGAAGCAATGTCCCGTCTGCGGGGCGGTCATCGACTTTGATTACGGACGCTGCCCACGGTGCAGGCACGAGTTTTGATAACATTCAGCAATATTTTTAGAAAAAATTACAAGGAGGATCAGCCATGCCGCGCATCAGCAAGGAAAACTATTACCTCGACATTGCCGAAACGGTGCTCGAGCGCGCGACCTGCCTACGGCGGGTCTACGGCGCCATCATCGTCAAGAACGATGAGATCATTTCCACCGGCTACAACGGCGCGCCCCGCGGGCGGAAAAACTGCGTCGATCTCGGCTTCTGCACACGCGAGGAGCTGCAGGTCCCGCGCGGCGAGCGCTACGAGCTCTGCCGCAGCGTCCACGCCGAGGCGAACGCCATCATCTCGGCGTCCCGGCGCGACATGGTCGGCGGCACCATCTATCTTGTGGGCCGCGACGCGCGTACGGGCGAGCTGCTGCACGACGCGACGAGCTGTGCCATGTGCCGCCGCCAGATCATCAACGCGGGGCTGGAAAAGGTGGTCATCCGTCGCACGGAGACGGAGTTTGAGGTCGTGCCCGTGCAGCAGTGGATCGACGAGGACGATTCTCTTCCCGAAGCATAAGAAAAGAAGGTCTCTTTTCAAGAGGCCTTCTTTTTTCTGTTCCGCTTTCAGCGGCAGTATTTCTCGATGTAGGCGTTCTGGCACTTGATGATGATCTTCACGGCCTCGTCGCGGCCGAGCACGTCGCTCACCACAGTCTCCTTGCCCTCAAGGCTTTTATAGACGCGGAAGAAGTGCTTGATCTCGCTGGCGACGTGGTCGGGCAGCTCGGAAATGTCCTGATAGGTGTTGTAGCTGTCTCTTATACACATCTGACGCTGCC
>ERZ1694964.737-NODE-737-length-14296-cov-8.321045_pt1 | contig 14296 bp, 7 predicted proteins | sample MGYA00581613_ERZ1694964 | MGnify/ENA primary metagenome ERZ1694964 (study PRJEB42213, sample SAMN07424513) | human gut metagenome | biome: ENVO:00009003; feature: ENVO:2100002; material: ENVO:00002003 | host: Homo sapiens | place: USA | collected 2015 ...
CCCATACTCATAACGTTTAATTATTAATAAAATATTCTGTATGGAACAAATGTATTGAGTATAATAACGAGTTTTACAAAAACGGAAAATCTTGGAAATCAATTCTATGATAAATATCTATAAAACAAGACATTACAATTTTTACTTTTTCCATAAATAAAAAAGGGATGCTTGAAAAGCACCCCTAAAACAACCAACAAATTGAACTATTAATCCGTAAACATATACACGGAAAGATCAACCTTTTCTATTTCGTCTGAAATTGTATCTCCATACATTGTTAGACACACCCGATAGCGGTCAATACTTCTTTGAATCTGTTGCAAGGTAGGTTTCTCGGGATATTCCGAACTGGCAAAAGTTACTAGTTCCTCACCATTCTCATTGGTACCAACCACCCGGAAGTGATGACGCACAATCCAGGTTCCGTCCGGCTGTTGCTCGATAGGCTTAGCAATCCCACGCGGTAAGATATTTTTTTGATCCATGTTTTTTGATATGTTTAATTAGTTGTTTTCTATGGTTATATTTATTCTTCAATACAAACTTTTCAAAATGTCCTTCGATATAAACATATTCCCACCATTCAGGAAGCAACATCGCTGCAATTTTACGGCGGATATTGTACGTTGCAAAGTGTTTCATCAGGCCATAATAAGAGTTCATCGTACTCACAAACTTCTCAACATACGCTTCTGCAAATCCATTTTCAGCTATTCTATTAAATTTCCGGACAGCGTTATATGTGTTACCAACCACCCTGTTAGATACATAAATTCTACCAGGCAAAATGAACGCCCCTACAAACAAGACTCCTTTTTTATAATGCTGAAGATACAGTTTGCGTGGATGCAACCGTAAAAGGAGTTGTTCTTTCAGGAAACCATCAAGAAGATGGACTTTGGACAATATTTCTTCCGGTGATTTCACTACGATACAAAAGTCATCAACAAAGCGTACATAATATATGAATCCCAGTATTTCCATCACGAAATAATCATATACAGACGCCAGAAAGTTGGCTATGAGTTGCGACGGCAGGTTCCCGATAGCCACTCCCCTGTCAGGGTCATTATGAAACAGACTTTTATTACTGGGAAGTCTGTCCCACATGGAGACGGGAGAGCGTCTGATACACTTATTTTGTGGACAATGAAAGATAGTAACGGCTAGAAGGTAAAGCAGACATTCAATATCATCGCCTTTATAATTGTCCCTTACGAATATGTTCAGCATTTCCCATACCAACGATTTCGAGATAGACATGAAGAAACTGAACAGGTCATCTTTGAAAATGTACGCATCGGCAGTATAATTCTCACTGACCTCGACTATCATGTTATTCAGATAGTGCACGGCAGACAAGCATCCCTCACCTTTCCGGCAGTTCTTGGAGACGTTTCCTTGTTCCCGAAAGCGTTCCTCTAAGATCGGCTCGATACGAAGAGCGATCCAGTGATGGACAACACGATCAATGAAAGCGGCGGCAAAAACCTCCCGATATACCGGGTAAGTCCGTATGAATACTTTTGAAAAGTCCGGTACATATTCACCGTAAATAATAGAATACCATAGCCGCACCAATGCGGACTGATAATCATTATAGAACTCAACACAATCCGTACTCGTTCTTTTCTGTCTGGCACAATCTTCGGATGCTTCGAAAATACTGCTAAGAAGTATGTCATAGATTATATTACCTGTTGCGGCGAGGGGACGAACCCGGTTCGCGTTCTGGCGGTTGTTCGTGTTGACGTTGCCGTTGTTGAAGTTCACGTTCCAACTGCTGGAAGCCGTTGCATCCGCTATCTTAGTCTTTCCCGGCTCATCACCGGGGGGATGCCCAATAAATAATTCTAATTGCTCACTCATAATCCCCTTGGCGATTATGACTCCGGCTTTGCGACTTGTTGCGATCCGTTAGCTTTTTGCCGTTGGAGATCTGCAACCGTTTTTTTGTACCAACCGGTACTTTGCTTACCGATGCTCTCTGCAAGCAGACAGATTTCGGCAGTTTGAGTCAGGCTGGTCAAATGTCGTTCTTCACACACTCTTAGCAGTAATTTCAATGCATCAAACTCACACAAAAACTTCATCAGATAATCTGCACGGTGCTCAAGGTTCATATCTGTATTTGCATAACGGATATATTCGCAACAATGGACGGCAAGCATCATCAACTCCGTACCAAATTCATACCGGAACGCCTTGGGGAATTGTTGCCGGGCATCAATGATAAGGTTCAGAAGCTTATACATCGAATTTGATATAGGAAGGTCTTGTGTAAGTGCCATGTTAATTTTTTAATATTTTAATGTATGTATTAGAGGGCGCAAAGTTAATAACTGTAAAGCAATTAACACAATTTTAGCTCAAAAAAGTGAAACTAAAAAGCCCCTACCGGGGCTTTTATTCAGCTAACTCTCTAAGGGATAAAGAATTAAAGGGATAAAGTGTTTATTGCGGCGAGGGGACGAACCCGGTACGCGAGCTGGCGGTAGCCCGCGTTGACGTAGCCGTGGTTGAAGATCACGCTCCAACTGCTGGAAGCGTCATATTCGGTACTAGACCAATACCAGTCGGTTGTAAATATATTTTGATTACCAAACATAGAAGTTATGAGCTCATTGATTTCGGTTTTATACTTGGCCATAAGCATAAGTTCACCCAGTGCGGGCAGGTTCCACACGGTTGTATCTTCAATTCCGTCAGATTCAAGTGTACAGGCTTTATAGGCTCTGGCAGCTTCGGCGGCAGGGGCGCCGACAGTTCCCTGGGTGTCCTTGACGCCTGCAAGGGTTTCTATTATAACATCGGTATTTTCTTTGCCGTCGAAGGTATCATAGAGTCCTTGGTTACCACTACCGTAGTTTTTCAGGCCGCGTAGGTCGGTTCCGTAGCCACCCCATTTGAACGTTTTGTTGCCGCCTGCGTCAACGCAGTCGCTTTTGGCGATAATGAACTGGTGGCATTCAGCGCGAAGTCGGATGCCGATACGGATATACTTGGAGCGGTTATTCGCGCTCATGGAGTTCCATTCGGAAGCTGTGAAAAAGACTTGTTCACCGTCTTCAATTCGGAGCGTAGCCAAAGAAAGGTCAAGAAGCGTACCTGCCCATTTCATATATTTGGCGATGTCACTTGCAGGGGTATTTTCATTGACGGTTGTAAAACCTATTGACTTTAAAGCTTCTATTTGGTCTTGTTTATTCAGGCGCAGAAGCATGGCGCTGGCGATATTTTTATCCATTTTATTGTATAATATTAAGTTAACACTATTCGGAAGCGATGGCTCTTACATGAAGAAGGACTGAATTTTTACTTTGATACGTAAAGCGTCCGGTATTCAGTTCGAATGTCCAGGCGGAGTTATTATCCCAAATCGTTGATGACCAGTAGTATTTATCGGTCATCAACATACTGTCACTACTCCAAAAGGTACGCATCATCTCATTGATTTTATCACGGTAGCGGTACATCAGAAGCATTTGGCCGGATGAAGGAAGGAACCAGTTGGATTCATCCTCGATACCGTCACTTTCCAAGGTGAACGCCTTATATGCTTTAGCGGCTTCGGCAGCTGGTGCACCGATCACACCGCTATTGTTCTGGTCTTTCAGGCCGGTGATAATCAGGTCGGTATCTTCCTCACCCGTGAAGCAGCCGTACATGGCGCCCAGTCCTTTTTGATTCAGACCGTCTATGGCTTTACCCTGACCGCCCCAATAGAAGGTAGTAGTCATGTCGGCATTATAGCACTCCTGGGCGGCGATTACGAAGGAGTGTCCGTGGGCACGGATACGAAGTCCGCGTTTGATGTACAGTTGCTTATTAGCGAGCGTAAGGGAGTTCCATTCGGCAGCGGTAAAGTATGCCTTGGAGTTATCAGAAATACGGTTACAGGCAAGATGCAGATCAAGCAGGCCGGCGGCCCACTTGATACGTTGTCCAAATTCAGAGGCGCGGGAATTCTCGGTGATATCCGAGAATCCAACGGCGTTCAGTGCTGCCACTTGTGCCTGTTTGTTCAAGCGAAGCAGCGTGGCGCTTTGTTCATTCGTCATAGTTACTTGTTGATTAAATCATTAATATCCATATTGTCTTCAGCGAAGCGTTCGAGATATTCTTCGTAGGTTTCGCCGTTATAATATTCAAGGACTTCATTGATGTTGTCCAGCGTTACGTTATCGTAGTACGGTTCTCCGCCATAAGACTCATTATTGAACCAGTTGATCAGGTCGATGTAGGCATCTATGACGGTAAGGATGACAAGACCGTCGATGCCGGATTCAAGGGATTCGATTTCATCCGTTTCACGGATAACTGTCAGTTCATACGTGCCATTGACTACCGGTTTATCCTGTCTGTTACCGTCCTCATCCATACCGGCGACTCCATATTCGAGAATGGCAAGAAGCTCGGAACCGTCAGCCTTCAGTGTCATATTCGAGATACGGAGCATGGAAAGTTTACGGGATGCCGTTTGTGAAGCAAGGACGTCACGGAGCATCTGAATGGCGTCAAGTTTTGGCGACGTTTCAAGACGCAGGCGTTGGACGTTCGGCATGGATTCGATTTGCAGGCCGGACGGAGCGGAAAGACCGGTATAGGTCAGTTCAGGAAGGCCGACAAAACGAATGCTTGTCATTGTTGCTGGAAGAGAGATGTCATTAATCGGAGAAGTCTCTGCAAGTGTCAGGTTTTCCAGTTTGCTACCGGACGCATTGATATGGGCGATACGTGGGCATTTGTCGGTGACGAGCGTAGCGATTTGTGTGTTCCGGATATCGAGTGATACGAGGAAGGGCATTTCGCCGCAGTTCAACGAGGTAAGCGGTGCGTAAGAACCGATGGATTGTTCCGTATGGGTGTCAGAGCCCAAGATAAGGGTTTCCACAAGTTGCATGGCGGAGAAGCTCACCGTACTTGACAGGGAGATTTCAGACAAGTCGAGCAGCTTCATGCGGTCAGCCTGGTAGATATATAGCAATGCGCCTTCCTCATGAGAGAAGTTGGTGAATACATATTCTTCGCCCGCTTCAAGGAAGCAGCTTTCGGAAAGGTTGCCGCTAGCGTCATTGCCGACACCAAAGTAACCGTTTTTAGCGGCGACAATCCGGATGGTGGCGTTTGGTTTGGAAGATACGCGCCCAGAAATTACACCGCTGAAGAAATCACCGGTTTGGAAATAACCGTCACGAATACGCCAACGTCTTTCAATGAAGGACGGAAGGGCAGTAAGTCCAAGACCTTGCAGGGCATAAAAGTAGATAGCGTCAGAAGTGGCTGTATAGGAGATGTATTTCCGTTCACCATCGTAAGAACTAACCAGTTTCTGCCATTTTTTGAGCCGTTTGTCAATGAAGAAATGCGTAGCTCCTTCGGGTGAGAACGGATGCAGAGTGACGCCGTCAATGGTCGCCTGAACGTTACGCATGGCGGCGGCAACAGTACGTAGGGACAGTTCCGTACCGGATGAGTCAATCCACACTGTTTGCTGGAGATAGATGTTATTAAACAGGACGGAGCCGTAGCCGGCATAAGGGTTAGTGAATGTTTCATCGCTCGTCCGGTTGGGGTCCACCTCGGCGTCAACCGTGCAACCACCGTCGTTGTCCTTGCTATTGAGCGTATCGCAGTCATAGATTTTATTCAGGTACATGCGCATGGCATCCTCGGAGCTGTACACACCGTCTGTTACGGAAGCATACTCTTCCAGGAACCACATCGGCTGCATATTCTTGGCGCGTTGGTCAGTGGCGGCAAGGTAGTCGGTGAAGATGTCATAACTCAAGACACTTTCCGGGCAGGCATATTTATACAGGTTTTCCTTCCATGTTCTCTGCCAGTTTCCGCCTTTGGAGTAATCGCAGGAATCACAGAAGCGCAACCATCGGTAGAGGTTATAGGGCACTTTCTTACCCAAAGCGTAATCAATGGCGAGCTGGTCATCATCGACAAGCGATTCAAAGTAGTAAGTCCATGCCGGGAAGGTATCAGCAGAGATAGTTCCGTTATCCACGAGTTTTTGAACCCATGAGGACTTGTCCGTTTTCATGGCCATCATATCCTGAACAGAACCGACGCCCTGAAACCAGTCCATACCTTGGTAGTTAAGAAGTTCGAAACCTTCAACCGGATTCAGGACGTCACCGGTAACATTCCATTTGCCGTTTTCATACTTCATGGAACCGGACTGCTTTTTCCATGAGCCGTCCTGATACCTCATTATCCGGTACGAACTACCGCAATATAGGGAAAGCAGGTACACGCTGTCCGTATCGAGTCCGTCAGTCTGTTTGAAGCGTATCTCAATTGCGTCTAAAGTTTCGTCAGGAGTACCGAAGAACTCTATGAAGTCACCATAATTCAGGCAACCTTTATTATAGCCGGGGGTATCTTTGAAACCGAGGGCGAACTGTTCCCCTTTGTCTTCTTTCCAGTTGCCTTTGGCATGGAAATAGACGTTTTGCAGGCTGTCATCCTTACACCGATAGGTGGCTACCGGGTGATTGGCGGTGGAGTGGTTCATCTGCAAGCCTTCGATATGCAAGTCACCGCTGTCAAATGTTCCGTCAAATGCACGTTGGACAGGTGTCATATAGTTACCACCCAAGGCACGGTATGTAACGTTCATCATTTCACAGGCGCCGCAGTCGTTCGCATTGCCGGAATCGGAGTAATCGACTTTTACGGTAATGACATCGACCGGGATTGTATTATCACCGACCTGTACTTTGTTGATGGCAGCCAAGGCTATTGCACGGCGTCCTTCCTCCGTCGTATCGTCCGGATTAAGTAGTATGATTCGAGTGTCCTTGTTTTTGCCTTTACTCTTGGCGAGGTAGTAGCGTTTATTCTTTACCGGGCGTTTGGCAGAGGTGGTTCCCTGGTTGCGGGTTTGGACACTCACGGCCTTGAAATTACGCCACGGGCGTTCGGGGTCAAAGTAATAGAGCGTGATGTATATCTTCGTACTAGTGGAAGTGGTGCCGTCCAGTGCTTCTATATCGGAGCCTTCATAGGGGCATTCGACAATGTAAGGCATACCGCGTGAATAGATTTCGGCAGCCGACGGGCGGCTTTGGGTACTACCCTCGGCTGTCTGGCTTTTAAGGATGTCCTCAAAGGCGTATTCCTTCACCATTACCTCTGTATCGGTCAGACGGACAAGGTAATTCTTGAACGCCTGTGCCCATTCCATATAGGAGTTCCAGGCCATCATGTAATAAAGGTACAAATCACCCAGCCTGCCGTCCATCGTTATATATTTGGTCTGAATCAGGGAGCCACCGCCTGGAACATAACCAAGGCAGGCAACTTCCTCACCGTTGAGGAAGAGTTTCATCATAGAATATCGTGTACCGTCACGTTCAACGTAGTTGCTTGCAGGTTCAACAACCACGGCTACAGTTATCTTTTCACCCTGCCGATAGGCGCGTTCTTCACAACGGGAAACACCATTGTTACAGAAGATGCCGACCACCCGGCCAGTGACATAGAAGCCGGCACCGGACGTTTCATCATAACAGCCAAGGAGCAGGGCGTCATCATCGGTCACATTCTTGGAAGCGAAAGCGAACTGGATGGCGGCACCGTTGGATTCGATGGACGAGCCGGCAAACGGGGCATGGTTTAATGACACGCCCACATTCTCGGCTACGCGAAGGCAGTTCTCACCCAAGAATGTGCCAAAACCGTTGGTAGTCCAGTTGACACCGTCCACTTTCATTTCATAATTACCGCTGACAATGCTATGGTCAGTTTCCTGATTGGTACGGGATGAGAAGTCAAAGTTATAGATGGCGCCTTCTTTTATGGCGGCGTCAATGGCGGAACCGCTAACTGTCACCCGGACAGGTTCGCTAGTCACGTCCTTGCATACGGCAGTATAGTTGACCGTATCGGTGCCGTCAGCCTTGTAGCCCTGCAGTTGTTGTTTGACCTGATAGGTTTTGTTACGACTGGCAGCAATTTGTGTTACCTGCACGTTATTGGCTTTCACGCTGACGGGTGAAGTCATTTCCAACGGGTCATAACAGGCAACATCAAGTTCTACGGTTTCGTACAGTCGGACTACTCCACCGTTTTTATCATCGTATCTCAAGGCGACAAGAGGTGTGGAACTATTCGGGTCAATTACCATGACAGCCGTGTAGATGACATTTCCTTTCACTCCGGATGCGACATCCGTTCCTTGGATGCGCAAGGGATAGGTACCGTGTTCTAGGCCGAGGGAAGCAGGGCGGATTACAACGGAGTGCGAGTAGTTGTCATTTACAACGGTGGTAGACAGGGATTGCCATTCACCATTAATCTTGATGTCAACCTGGGCACTGATACCTTTATCAGAGGTGTTGTTTCCGAACTTATAGAGTGGAAGGCTGAAACTTTCAGTTGTCGGAGTAAGCAGAGTTTCAGGGGTATAGTTGAGCACCTGCACACAGGTACAGGTAATATCAACAGCTGTTACATTGACATTCTTGGAACCGGTGTTGCCGCTTTCGTCAGTGGCTATCAGCTTGAATTTCCGAGTACCGGCAGCCGTAAAGTATGTGGTGAAGTCCAGTTCAAAGGAGAAGTCCTTCATGTCACCGGAAGATGCTTTGTTGACGGTTTCAGTCCAGACGGTAAGCCCGCTTTCACGGTCTACGAGTTCCAGTTTCTCAATCAGGTTGTCAGAGGATTCGACACCGTTCGAGGTCACGGAACGAATGGCGGCAAAGGTTCGTAGCGTGGAGCCGTAAGAGCCATAGACAGGTGTCGACTGGAAAGCAATGGCAACAATGGTACCACCAGTTTGACCGCCGCCACCCGTGCCGATAGCGAACTGCACTTCATCGCCAAGGGTTTCACCGGCAGCGTTCTTCATCTGAAGTTTTACAATGCCTTCTGTTTCCACGTTTACGTCGAGGTTGGCCGGAACATAGGCATAGGCGCCACCAGTTGAAAAGGCGTCCTTTCCCCCTTCCGCCGGTTCATCGGAAGTTTCAAAAACGGAACCGCCACCACCATTCCCGAAGGGTTTCCAAAGAGAAGGGGTCGCAAAATCGGACACAGCACCCTGGAACTGCCGGGTTTCCATTTCATACTCGCCTGTTTTGTAAGTAATGATGAGACCCGTTCGCTCATATTTGACGCCAGATTCCTGTTGATAGGAGACAATGGCAGCAATAGCGGTTTCAAGGGTATAGTAGCCGTCTTTCAATGGGCGGATCTCATCAACAATGACGATGGGGTGTGTTACATCGTCAGCGGGCATGCCGCTCTTCATATTCTCAAGGGCTTGCTTATCCTCGGCGGACAAAAGGCCGGCTTGTTCAAGGGTAGCAGAAGGCAGACGGAAGCTGTCATCCGTTTCTTTACCGGTTGTTTTGGACACTTTCTTAAAATACACATTGAGATAGGAAGCGTCAGACAGGACGGAGAAAGAACCCGGTTTGATTATATCGGAAGGGATATTTTTCATTGTATCTTCCAAAGACTTTCCACGGTTGCCGGGGAAAGCTTCTTCTTCACCTTCCCCAAGAGACAACGGTTCAGGCAGACATTCAGAAGGAACTTTACTTTCTTCGTTCAAAGGAGCGATACCGTTCGCTTTTCCTATCCTTTCCTCAAAGTCATTTATTACAGAGGTCCATTTGCCCCATGTAACACTCTCATTGGAAACAATACCTATTCGTGAGATTGTACAAACTGTACCTAAATATACACCTTCGGCATTGTCTGACATGGTAGCCAGTTGTATACACGAAGTGAATGATTGACAAACCTTATTAAGCTCCAACCGTTCAATTTGTATATTTACAGGAATCTTAGACGAATCAACAGACAAAATACACCGATAATTCCCAATAGAAGAATCCCCGGAATACATTGTTTTTAATTTATCTTTAAAGCTACCAATAGTAGTAAAAGAGCCAATACTTTTAAATGGGTCAGTCAAAGGATTGGATTTATCAGACACTCCTGTTATACGTTTCAATAACTCGGCGTCTCCATCCGATAAATCTTTTGCAATCTTATTGACATTCTCCACTAATGCATCAAAATCACCATTCACCATTTTAGCAATGGTACTTGAAAGTAAATCAATAGATATTTTCCGACCGCCACTAACTTCAACATACATATCTTTGGATAGCTCTGTTGTATCAGTCAGTTGCTCTATTGTAAGACTGTTTGTCTTCAACGCTTGTAACACAAGGCTAATAATCTGTTGTTTTTCTGTTTCTGTCATAATTCTCTTTTTTAATCATTTTCATATACCCATACAAGCTCAATGGTCATACCAAGATTATCTATGTCGCAATCATAGACATTATCAAGATAAAGTTGGAACTCCTTCAGAGCACCAATATCTCCACCGTTAATACCTTTCAAGACACATACACCATCCCTACTGATTACACTCCCTTCAATGAGGTTAGTATACGAATCTCCTTTATATAGTACAGCACGCAAATTTATCGAACCGTTGTCCAAATCGTTCTTTAGTCTATCCAGTCCATTAACTGTAAGTTTACCGTAACCTCTTCTACCAATATACTTGTTATCTATGTCAGTCGTCTTGATTGCAATCAAATCCCAATATGAATTTTCATCAACACCTGGGTGATGAATACTGTTGACAGTAACCATAGTATCACTATTAATAGAAACTCCAGTATTAGGAATAGCCTTAGTCATATTGATATATGCTCCGACCTCTGCAACCCCACTTTCTGAACCATACTTGATACTACGCATTCCTTCATCATCTGCTATCCTATAAGCACCGCTTTGTACACACCTCATAGCAAGCTGGTTATTCCATTCCAAAACTGGATTCATCGTTCTTACCTTCTGTAACATTTGATTGAACACAAAACTCTTCAATCCCTCTATTTGCTGGTTAAGTTCCGGAACATTACTTTCCTTTCTGGTATATCGAACACCATCAAAGTAGACGTAATTACAGCATAAGACACGATTCAATAATTCAGCAAACCACACAGGGCATCCCATCCCATTTCCAAGCGTGAATAATACTGTTGTATATTCGTGGCTGAATAGCTCAACAATATCCTCATCAGAGGTCACGAACTGCTCATTATCCACACCGAACGTCCATCCGTTATCTTTGAAACCACCAGGAACGCGAAAATCAAAAAAGTATTGCATCCCATCTATCCACCAGACAGCATCAAGACGCTGCTTATTATCTTTCATTGAATACTGAATAAGGCTGGTTTCTGATAACTCACATTCATCGTCCGTAACTTTAAAAATCTCACTCGTATTCCCATTAACTGTTACAGTATAGTATCCACATGGAAGCAATGAAATGTTATAGAAATAAAGAATCTTATCATCATTCATCTTCCATGAGCTTAATGATACAGGTGTAGATATATTACTTAAAAGATTATTAATGTAAACTATAGGCTCCTGCTCTTTGGCTGTCAAAATCAATTCAACAAAAATCCTGTCTGTACGTGCGAATAATTGCACATATTTACTCTTCGCTCCAAATTTATCGGTAGACGGAGAAAAAAACAGTGGGGTAAACGGGCTTATAATCATATTTCTAGGCTTTTGTTATTGAACGGACAAATAAATCATACTTCACTCCCTCGTTTCTCTCAACTGTACTACTCACCTCTTTGATGTAGCCCTCGTAAACTAGATCATCTTTTAAGATTTTAATCGTTTCATCATCTGTTGGTGGAATATCTTCATTATAAGTTGTGAATGAAACATCTCCACAAGTTATAATACCACTTTCAACGTTAAAATCATCTTTCATTCCTATACCATTGACAACAACATCACTATTACCGTCAGAAGAAGAATAAGATAGTTTTTTAGTGAACATACCAATATAGCCGGCATTTGCTTGCAATATGCCTCCTTGCCAATACATGGTATTAAACATCGTTTCAGGATCAAGTACACCACTTATTTCCCAACCGCTCCTTATAAGCCTATACTCTTTATATGTTTGTACTCCGCCATTATCATGTAATGTAGTACTGGCACAAACAAAAAACACATCATTGTCACTTTCACTATCCGTTGTATCTTGGCCTCTCTTTTGCGATAAGAATTCAATTCCATAAACATCAGCACGGTAAGGGCTAATCAACTCTAATACATTATCAGTTATATCAATGCCAGTAGTATATTCAGTAGTAAATCGGAATTCGTCACGACCATTCATACTTTCATAGTCCTGTTTATCATATCCTACCCTAACCAAAGAATATATTCTTGATGAATCAACCTTATACTCAAAACTAGAAAAGCTGCTGTTTAAATCCTTTACATTGTTATCACTAAACAATTTGTCCCGGTGTTTAAAAAAAACAGTGACACCATTGATCACAGGCACAAAGCCAAAAACTGTTTCCATCCAGTTTTTAAACTTTGTATAAGAAGTATATAGCTTAGCTTGGGGGATTCCACGAATACTTTCAGCAGCTAATATCACGCAATTATCTAACCTTTCATCAACACCTGAAGCTATTTCACCATAGATACCTTCATTTCCACCATTCATGCTTTTAAGCAATCGGTTTAACACATCAATAGGTCTTATTGCATCCACATAGATAGGGTTAGCTCGAGAAGTAAAGCGTGTCTCAAATTTGAAATTACGAAAATAAATATTGCCAGTAGAAGCATTAACTCTGTTAAATGTTACCTTCAAATCAAAAAATAAAGCCTGCCCTTTAGTCAGATGAATCTTGATGGATTCATTCAGATTACTTGGGGTAACATCCCCCTTATTATACCCCCATCTTTTCAACTCGACTAAACGACCATCTTCGTAACGCCCACCTAGAACAATTTCAGCTTTAGTTGTATACGCATCACTATAACTGATATAGTATTCAAAACTAAAATTCAATACTATATCAATGTCGGACAAGGCTTTAACAAATACATTTGGATCATCTTTCGATTCCTGTGGTGCATCATAAAACTCAAGAGGTGAATCCCGTGACGGAAGTTCACCACCAGAAATATATAAGGGAAGCGAATATGTTATAGCTTCTACATATATTCCTTTGTCAATTACAATATATTGCAAAGAAGCATCATTTTCTACAGTATTACCACCTAATGTATGCGGTTGACTATAATTCATACTTACAGAATCATAATAAAGCTGATATACATCTTTTATCTCATCTACCGAATATTCGTACTGCGTTCCTTTGTTAGCCTTTATGATATTAGCGACACTATCATCTATCGAATTAATAGAAACAGTATTTCCATCATAGGTCAATGAACCGAAATCCAGTCGGCAACTGAAGAATTCTTCATAAGTATGAGAATTAGTTATAGTATAAACAGTGATACTAGCATTAGAAGCCAGGTATTTGCTCAAATACTCCTCCAATATGAGATCATAGGCTTCTCCCACAAACTGGAATTTTGAAGTAAAGGTTCTAGTTATTCCTTCAAGTCCGGAGCGTTTACGGGAAAACTTTATTTCATCCCAATTCTGAATACAAGATTTGGGAATATCATAGGAAATACTATCAACGATAAGTACATATTTACAAAGCATTTTAACTCCTTTTGAACGTTCACGAGCAAATATATAGAAAAAGCCAACCGGTTTCCCAGTTGGCTAAATTCTTGAAAATTGCGCTTTGCAAAAATACAGACTAACTATCTATTTATCAATTATATACCTACATAAAAACAAAAATAGTCTTTTTATATTACACCTATCTTCTTCCCTACCTTACATTTATTATCTTTTTCAATCTCAAGCCTATTAGGTATAGAAGGCCCTAAATTATACTGTTCTTCTAAATATTGACTTAAAGATTTTATAGCATCCAACGCTTTGCTTATATTATCTCTTCTTTTAAATTCTCCAACATCAATAAAAAAATTTATTAGTTGTTCAAACCAAACTGAGCGTTTCTTATCTAAAAGGATATTGGTAAATTCAGAATAACTTAGCAATTTATCTTCAGATTTGTTGTACATAATTTGGCCAATATTATGTTGCAATACGTAGTATATCCCTTCATTATTTAAGAATGCCAAACTAATATTAAATGCCTTATGGAGTATCTCTGTATCATGTTTTTCTTTTGTAATTATGTATGGAAATTCTTCTCTCATCTTTTCAATAACTCCAAAAAGACAGGCAATAAGATAGCATGTTGAAATAATATAATATCCATCATGTATAAACCAATCTCTATTTTTACCTTTTACATCATTAAACCGACTAATTCCAGAAATCTTACTATATCTAATCTGTCTCTTATACACATCTGACGCTGCC
>ERZ1694964.739-NODE-739-length-14284-cov-10.987701_pt1 | contig 14284 bp, 14 predicted proteins | sample MGYA00581613_ERZ1694964 | MGnify/ENA primary metagenome ERZ1694964 (study PRJEB42213, sample SAMN07424513) | human gut metagenome | biome: ENVO:00009003; feature: ENVO:2100002; material: ENVO:00002003 | host: Homo sapiens | place: USA | collected 2015 ...
GCTCGGAGATGTGTATAAGAGACAGATTATTAGTAAGCAGTCCTCTTCTTTAATTATCCTCCTCACTCCATTTATTATTTATTTTATAACATTTTTAGAATGAACATTTACATTTCAGGTTTAAGTTATGGCATTAATAATGCTGACTTGACAAATTTATTTGCAGAGTTTGGAGAAGTTGCTTCAGCTAAAGTAATTCTCGATAGAGAAACCGGTAGATCCAGAGGATTCGCTTTTGTAGAGATGAACAATGATACAGAAGGACAGAAAGCTATTGACGAATTGAACGGCGTAGAATATGACAGCAAGGTTATTTCTGTAAGCGTTGCGCGTCCTCGCGAGGAAAGCCCCTCGAATGGTAGCTCTCGTGGTGGTTATAATAACTCCAGAAGATATTAATATCAGACTAAAGGCGGGAAACTTGCTTTCCTGCCTTTCATAAATAACTCCGTCTTTTTTATTTAGCGGAAGCGTTCCGCTTCATTACCTGCACTTTTCATTCTGCAAAGACTTATCAGACTTTTTGTATGGGCCACTTGAGTGAAGCGTGCTCTCATTATACTTGTGCTAGTGTTTTAGCACATTCAAAAACAATATATATGACATTTAAAGATTTAAATATAACCGAACCTATTTTAAAAGCAATTGAAGAAAAAGGGTATGCCAATCCTACCCCTATACAAGTAAAAGCAATCCCTGCCGCCTTAACAGGAAAAGATATATTAGGCTGTGCGCAGACCGGAACTGGAAAGACCGCTGCATTTGCCATTCCCATTATTCAGCATTTGCAAGCCCTTAAAAACCGGGATAAGAGTATCAAAGCCTTGATACTGACACCTACCCGTGAATTGGCATTGCAGATTAGCGAATGCATAGACGACTATGCCAAATATACGCAAGTCCGTCATGGGGTTATCTTCGGAGGAGTAAACCAGCGTGCACAGGTAAATATGCTCCACAAAGGAGTCGACATATTGGTCGCCACTCCAGGACGTCTGTTGGATTTGATGAATCAGGGATATATCCATTTGGATAATGTGCGACACTTCGTACTGGATGAGGCTGACCGTATGCTTGATATGGGATTTATCCATGACATCAAACGTTTGTTGCCGAAACTTCCTAAAGAAAAGCAGACCTTGTTCTTCTCGGCTACCATGCCCGATACGATAATCGCTTTGACGAACTCACTGCTGAAACAACCGGTGAAGATTACTATAACCCCAAAATCATCTACGGTAGATACTATCGAACAGACTATTTATTTTGTGGAGAAGAAAGAGAAAAGTAAATTGTTGATTTCTATTTTGCATAAAACGGAGGGACAGTCGGTGCTTGTTTTCTCACGTACCAAGCATAATGCGGACAGAATTGTCCGCGTGTTAAGCAAAGCAGGTATCGGTAGTCAGGCTATTCATGGAAATAAAAGTCAGAATGCAAGGCAATCTGCATTGGAAAACTTCAAAACGGGTAAGATACGCGTAATGATAGCTACCGATATTGCAGCCAGAGGCATTGATATCAATGAGTTGCCGTTGGTTATAAACTATGACCTTCCCGATGTGCCCGAGACGTATGTGCATCGTATCGGACGTACCGGTAGAGCTGGTAATTTAGGAACAGCATTGACTTTTTGCTCGCAGGAAGAGCGTAAGTTGGTTAACGATATTCAGAAGCTGACAGGTAAGAAACTCAGTAAGGTTGAGTTTGCTATCTGAGGTCGTTTCTAAGTTTGTTATTTTATTTATCCGACGAGTATACATCCATTAAACTATAAAATCTATGGCAAAATCCATGACAGTAGGAAAACGTGAGAATGAAAAGAAAAGACTTGCTAAGCGGGAAGCAAAATTAAAAAGAAAAGAAGGTAGAAAATCTACAAAAAGCAGTTTTGATGATATGATTGCTTATGTGGACGAATATGGTATGATTACTTCAACTCCACCCGAAGAGAATATCAAAAAGCAAGAGATTAATGTAGAGGAGATAATGATTTCCACTCCCAGGAAAGAAGATGAAGAACCGGTAATTTTGAGAGGAAGAATAGAGTTCTTTAATGAAGCCAGAGGATTTGGATTTATCAAAGACCTTGCAGGAATTGAAAAATATTTCTTTCACGTGAACAATGTTGTTACGGATGTCAGAGAGGGTAATATCGTTACATTCGACCTCGAACGAGGAGCAAAGGGGATGAATGCTGTTAATATCTGTCTGGAAAGATAACTTGCTTGCTATAGTGCAAAAATCCTTTGCTTTCCACTTTTGTTGCCGGGTGTTTTTTCGGACTGCCCCATAAAATCCCTCAGATTGTTACGTTGATCCGAAAGGAGGGCAACCAATAGCGTCACTTGCTACCAATTGAGGCAAAAAACAAAAAAGACCGCCAAGAGTGGAAGCCTCCTAACAGTCTAAATCTTCTTTGTAGCGGGACCCGGGATTGAACCGGGGACCTCATGATTATGAATCATGCGCTCTAACCAGCTGAGCTATCCCGCCATCATTTCTCGATTGCGGGTGCAAAGATATAGCTTTTATTTAAATTGCCAAAACTTTTATGGATATTTTCTGCTTTTTCTTTTGCTGATAGGGTGCTGAAGTGGTTTGCAGTACTTTTTATTAAAAGTCTTTGTATAACATTATCAATGAATTAGGGGTGTATGGAAAGGGAGGTATAAATAAATTTGATGATTTATTTTCTGTAATTAGAAAAAAGTATTTATCTTGGCTGGCGCAATAAAAAGCAGAATAGACTATGGAAAGAAAGAAAATACATTTGGAATATCTCTTGAATGCGACTTCTAAAAGTATTCTTTGGACAGCAATAAGTACTCCTACAGGTTTGGAGGGTTGGTTTGCAGACAGGGTGCAATCGGATGATAAGATAGTATCTTTCTTTTGGGGAAAGACAGAGAGACGTGATGCTGAAATCATTGCAGTGCGTGCATACTCTTTTATCCGCTTTCGTTGGTTGGATAATGAAAAACCGCGTGAGTATTTTGAATTAAAGATGACAAACAATGAGTTAACCAATGATTTTGTACTTGAAATAACAGATTTCACCAATGCAGACGAAGCAAATGATTTGCGTGAATTGTGGGAATCTCAGGTAGATACCTTGCGTCGAACATGCGGTTTTTAGTTAACTTTCAATTAAAAATTTCCCGTACTCCCTTTTTTGTGCTACTTTTGTGCGTTTATTGCATGAAACAAGTAAAATGCTGCGCATAAAAAAGTTAGATATATTTATTTTAAAGAGCTTTTGCATGCTCTTTATGGGCACTTTCTTTATCTGCCTTTTCATCTTCATGATGCAGTTTCTGTGGAAATATGTAGACGAAATGGTGGGAAAAGGATTGGAGATGAATGTTCTTGCCCAATTTTTTTTCTATTCGGCGCTGACGCTGGTGCCGGCTTCATTGCCTTTGGCTATTTTGCTGGCTGCTCTTATCACTTTTGGCAATTTTGGAGAGCGGTTTGAATTGCTTGCCATGAAAGCGGCAGGTATTTCTTTGCTTAAGATTATGCGTCCGCTGATAATTTTCATATCCATTATTTGCTGCGTTTCCTTTTATTTTCAGAATGTTATTGGCCCTAAAGCGCAGACTAAGTTATGGACATTGCTGGTATCCATGAAGCAGAAGTCGCCCGAAGTGGACATTCCCGAAGGAGTATTTTATGATGAGATAGACGGGTATAACCTTTACGTAAAGCATAAAAACCGTAAGACAGGTATGCTGTACGATGTATTGATTTATAATTTCGAGAAAGGGTTTGAGAATGCGCAGATTATCAAATCGGATTCCGGCAGATTGGAAATGACAGCGGACAAACAGCATCTTTATCTTCACCTTTACAGCGGTGAGCAGTTTGAAAATCTGAAGTCGCAGAGCATGAATCAGAAAAATGTGCCTTATCGTCGGGAAGCGTTCGTTGAGAAGCATGCGATTATAGAGTTCAACTCGGATTTCAATATGGTGGATGCCGGATTTATGAGCAACCAATCCAATAGCAAGGACATGAAAATGCTGCAGGCCGGCATTGATTCTATGAAGGTGCAGAACGATAGCATCGGGCGTACTTATTATAAAGAGGCTATGGCGAGTACTTATAAGGCGACCTCTAATACGCTGAGTAAGGCTGATACGATAAAAATAGAATCTGCAACTTTGGGTAGCTACGATGTGGACAGTCTGTTTAATGTGGCTACTTTAATGCAGAAACAGAAGATAATGTCTACGGCTGTCAGCCGTGCGGAGAGTGCTGCAAGTGATTGGAGTTTCAAGGGTTTCAATATATCGCAGACGGAAAACAGTTTGAGGCGCCATATGACTTCCTGGCACGAGAAACTGACGCTTTCGTTGGCATGCCTTATTTTTTTCTTCATCGGTGCACCGTTGGGTGGTATCATCCGTAAAGGCGGTTTAGGCATGCCTGTAGTAGTATCCGTGCTTATTTTTATCATCTATTACATTATCAACAATACGGGTTATAAGATGGCTCGTGACGGTAAGTGGATTGTGTGGATGGGTATGTGGACCAGTACAGCTGTGCTGGCGCCATTGGGTGCATTCCTTACTTATAAATCCAATAATGATTCGGTGGTGCTGAATGCTGATGCCTATATCAATTGGTTTAAAAAGATAGCAGGTATTCGCAGTGTCCGCCATTTGTTCCGGAAAGAAGTGATTATTCACGATCCTGATTATGTACGTTTGCCGGGAGAACTTCAGCGGCTGTCGGCGGATTGCCGTGCGTATGCCGAAAAGAAAACTCTGATGCGAGCACCCAATTATTTCAGATTATGGATGAACGATGCGCCACACGATGAGGAGGTGGTGGCTCTCAATGAACGGTTGGAAACTTTGATAGACGAGATGTCTAACACAAGGTCTATACCGTTGTTGACAGCATTGAATAATTACCCGGTAATAGCTGTTCATGCCCATGTGCGTCCTTTCCGTAATTATTGGTTGAATATGCTGTGTGGAGCGATAGTGCCTGTCGGCTTGTTCTTTTACTTCCGTATTTGGGCATTCCGTATCCGCTTGAATAAGGACATGGAGCGGATTATCCACACAAACGAAGAGATACAGAATATTATAAAAGTCAATCAGAATAAATAATAAAGATATGGAAAAAGTAAAGTTAAATACGATAGAGGAGGCCATTGAAGATTTTAAGGCTGGCAATTTCGTGATTGTAGTCGATGATGAAGATCGTGAAAATGAAGGCGACTTGATTATTGCAGCAGAAAAGATAACATCGGAAAAAGTGAATTTTATGCTGAAGCATGCACGTGGAGTATTGTGTGCTCCGATTACGGTGTCTCGTTGCAAAGAGCTGGATTTACCTCATCAGGTGACGGACAATACCTCGGTATTGGGTACTCCTTTTACGGTGACTGTCGATAAATTAGAAGGTTGTACAACCGGTGTTTCTGCAGCAGACCGTGCTGCAACCATTCAGGCACTGGCCGATCCGCTTTCCACTCCGGCTACTTTCGGTCGCCCCGGACATATCAATCCTTTGTATGCGCAGGAGAAAGGGGTATTACGTCGTGCTGGGCATACCGAAGCTACAATTGATATGTGTCGTTTGTCGGGTTTCTATCCTGCCGGCGCGCTTATGGAGATCATGAATGAAGACGGTACGATGGCACGTTTGCCCGAATTGCGTAAAATGGCAGATGAATTTAATTTGAAACTGATTTCTATCCGCGATATGATAGCTTACCGTTTGCAACAGGAATCTATCGTAGAAAAAGGTGTAGAGGTGGATATGCCGACAGAGCATGGACATTTCCGCTTGATTCCTTTCCGTCAGAAGTCCAACGGATTGGAGCATGTGGCTTTGTTTAAGGGTACTTGGGCTCCCGATGAACCGGTGTTGGTGCGTGTACATTCTTCCTGTGCTACGGGGGATATATTCGGTTCCATGCGTTGTGATTGCGGCGAGCAGTTGCACAAGGCGATGGAGGTGATAGAAAAAGCCGGTAAAGGAGTTATCGTATATCTCAACCAGGAGGGTCGGGGCATTGGTCTGATGGAAAAGATGAGAGCGTATAAACTTCAGGAAGACGGTATGGATACAGTAGATGCCAACATTTGTCTCGGACATCTGGCAGATGAACGCGATTATGGTGTGGGGGCTCAGATACTGCGTGAATTGGGGGTGCATAAGATGCGTCTGCTTACAAACAATCCGGTGAAACGTGTCGGTTTGGAAGCTTATGGCCTGGAGATTGTAGAGAATGTACCGGTTGAAACCACTCCTAACCAGTATAACGAGCGTTACTTGCGTACGAAGAAAGAGCGTATGGGACACACTCTCCATTTTAGTAAGTAACTGTCTTTTTGTTTTATTATATCAAAGAAAATCGTTTATTTTGCAACCGGATTTGCATAACAACCATTAAATAGAAATAGAATGAACCAATTATCAGACCGTTTGAATAGCTTGTCGCCCTCTGCGACGCTGGCTATGTCTCAAAAAAGTGCAGAGTTGAAAGCTCAAGGTGTAGACGTAATTAATTTAAGTGTCGGAGAACCTGATTTTAATACACCCGACCACATTAAAGAGGCTGCAAAAAAGGCGATAGACGATAACTTCTCTCGCTATTCTCCCGTTCCGGGTTATCCAGCTCTACGTAATGCTATCGTAGAAAAATTGAAGAAGGAGAATGGTCTGGACTATACAGTTGCGCAAATTTCTTGTGCTAACGGAGCTAAACAGTCGGTTTGCAATGCCATTCTGGTATTGGTGAATCCAGGTGATGAAGTGATTGTGCCTGCGCCGTATTGGGTCAGCTATCCTGAAATGGTAAAGCTGGCAGAAGGTAAGCCGGTGATTGTCACAGCGGGCATCGAGCAGGACTTCAAGATTACACCGGCTCAATTGGAGGCTGCTATTACGCCAAAAACAAAAGCACTAATTCTCTGTTCTCCTTCCAATCCTACGGGGTCTGTATATAGCAAGGAGGAATTGGCCGGATTGGTTGCCGTGTTGGCAAAGCATCCGCAGGTAATTGTCATAGCTGATGAAATTTATGAACATATCAATTATATCGGTAAGCACCAGAGCATTGCACAATTCCCTGAAATGAAGGATCGTACAGTGATTGTAAACGGTGTTTCCAAGGCTTATGCCATGACAGGCTGGCGTATTGGTTTCATTGCAGGACCGGAATGGATTGTAAAGGCTTCTAACAAATTGCAGGGGCAGTACACATCAGGGCCGTGTTCTGTATCTCAGAAAGCCGCTGAAGCTGCTTATACGGGAACGCAGGCTCCGGTGGAAGAGATGCGTAAGGCTTTTGAACGCCGTCGCGACCTTATTGTGAAACTGGCTAAGGAAGTACCGGGATTCGAAGTAAATGTACCGGAAGGTGCTTTCTACCTGTTCCCGAAATGTAGCTCATTCTTCGGTAAGTTTGCCGGTGACCGTAAGATTGAGAATTCGGATGATTTGGCTATGTACTTGTTGGAAGTAGCTCATGTAGCTTGTGTAGGCGGTACATCGTTTGGTGCTCCCGAATGTATTCGCATGAGTTATGCTACCAGCGATGAGAATATTGTGGAAGCTATTAGCCGTATCAAGGAAGCATTGTCAAAGCTGGTATAATCTTTTGATGACAGAAGTTCATCTCAGGTGTATGGGGTGTAACTCTGCAATATAAAAAGCCAACTAATTCACGTTTGAAATGTATTGTGGATTGGTTGGCTTCTTTGTATATTTAGATATTTCACGCAAAAAGCGGGTTTGGCCAGTATAGATAAAGATGTATATTTTTCTTCTTGGCACTGAGTCTTTTTAGTACTGAAATAAAAAGGCCCGATTTCATTGAAACCGAGCCTTTTTTCTTTTTCTTAGGATTGTATTATTCTCCCGGATGAATTGCTTCAGAAGGGCAAACATCTGCACAAGTACCGCATTCAGTACAAGTTTCAGGATCGATAGAGTAGATATCGCCTTCAGAGATAGCGCCTACCGGACACTCGTCGATACAAGTTCCGCAAGCAATACAATCGTCACTAATTACGTAAGCCATTTTCTTTAATTTTTTAATTATTAGTACTAATTGATTTGGCAAAAATAGTTGTTTTCTTCAATACTTGCTATCAATCTTGATTAAAAACATTTAATTTGTATCTTGTCTAAATAACGGTTGAGGTGAATGTACATATAATCAGGTTATAAGCGCTGGATATGTGAAAAATATAATCGGATTATTTTCACAGTTCTCTACACGATAACTTCCGTTGAAATGTTCAAAAAACAATAGATTGATTTTTTGTAATATAGCTTCTTTTTGTGAGGCAAATGCCGAATCAGCAAGTGGACTGTTGTCTATTCGGGAGTTTATTTCCTGTTTTTCCCGATTGTAAACCAGTTGCATACCTATTCTTCTTGGCTTTTTGCACTCTACAGGATAGAGTAGCATGCTGGAAATTATTTGTGTGAAGCGGCTGACATCCGTGTATATGATTGCATTGTCCACATCGGCTTGAAGCTCCAGATGTATATATCCTTCACTTCGCATCTGCACCAGATAGGGGAGTTCGTTGCACCACTCTTGCACATTGCAGTTCTGTAGCTGGAACTTCATCATGTTGGCTTCCAGACGTGAAAGGTCTAATACGTTATTCACAAGTTGGATTAATTCAGCCGAGTTGCTTTGAATGATGCCGGAGTATTCTCGTTTTTCCTTTTCGTTCAGGTTCCCGTCTTCGGTCATCAGTTGCGAGAATCCTACTACATTATTTAAGAGTATACGGATGTTGTAACTCATATTTGTCAGAAAGTGGCTTTTTATTTCATTGGCTTCTTCGGCAATGGAGGTTAATCTTCTGATTTCTTTTTCATTCTTTTGCAGCCGTTTCCGGCTTCGGTATATATGGATATTGGAAAGTAGTAGAGCTAAGATAATGATGACTGAGATGTATAAACAGGTTTGATGAAACATACTGTGTCTTTGTTCTCTTTGCAGTATGAGCTTATCCATGTTGTAGAGTGAAAGGATTTCTTCCATCTGGGAGTTGGTAATAAGATTATATAATGAGTCTTTTGACTTAAGGCTGCTCTTGTAATATGTAAGTGCTTCATCTGGTTTTCCGGTTTTTACCAAAGAATCGGCTTTTCGGATGTCGTTGTTTATACATCTCTCTATTTCAATAGAATGCTGGTGGAGCACGGAATTCTGGCTTTGTACATCGGCATTGATAATTTGTACGGGCAGGAGTAGGATGAGTAAGGTTGGTATGATAAATGATCTTTTCATGCGTTATTCTCCTTTTGGGGGTTAGTGGACTGTGATTGCCGGATGGGGTGGGTGAAGAAGAAGCGTGAGCCGCCTGTATAGTCGGAGTCAATCCATATTTTTCCACCGATATGTTCAATGATAAGCTGACAGATGGAAAGTCCCAGCCCGCTTCCTTGTGCATTTTCATTTAGTTTCTCGAATCTTCGGAAGATTGCAGCTTGCTTCTCTTTAGGGATACCGCAACCTGTATCTGTGACAAAAAAGAGCAGCTCTTGTTCCGATTGCTTCCTAAGCTCCAGGATAATGCTACCCTGCGATGTAAATTTGGTTGCATTAATCAGTAGGTTTATCAGCACTTGCTGCAAACGTGCATCGTCTGTCTCTATATCCATGCTCTCTAATTCGGTTATGAAGCATATGGCTGCCTGAGTCTGTTTTATTTTGCTGACGGTATCGATTACATTTCGGCAAATATTGACAACGTTATATTTGTTGATACAGAATTGTATTTTCCCGAATTCAAGGCTTGATAGGTCTATCACATCATTGATGAGTTTCAACAATAACTCGGAATTTTGCAGGATTACTTCATTGCACTGACGACGCGTCTCATTATCCAGGTTTTCTTCGGTCAGTAGTGAGGAGAAGCCGGAGAGTGCATTGAGCGGAGTACGTATTTCATGGCTCATGTTCGAGAGGAATATGCTTTTGGCGGATGTGGCATTTTCGGCATTGGTGCGCAGGTGTTCCAGCTTTTGTGTCGACAGGGCGATTTCCTGTCGCTGTTTTCTAAGCATGATGGTTATAATAATAAATATGAAGACTAATAGGATACTTAGAATATTGATTTGTCGGACATAACCTTCTGCAGTGAGTGTGTCAACAGTGGAATATAATTCTTGATACAACAGGCAGGCGGCCATTGATTTCCCTTGTATCTTATATAGGTATATTGTTTCTTGCGTGATCCATCGGTAATAGGCAGACTGTTTGTTGACCGTGTATTCTTGTCGTAGCTCTTCATACAGTTGCAGGGCTTTGTTCCAATACATTCTGTTCCAGTTGCCCATTGCCCGATAGTAGGCGGCGGTAGTATATTTCAGGTGAAAACAGTAAAACTTTTCAGGATGTATCCGGTAGATGGAATCCATGTTGTGCAGATATGCTGCGGCTTCCTTGAGATAAGCCTTTGAAAGATGTCCGTGAGAGATAGCATAGTTGGCTTTTTCGATATTGGCAAAAAAACAGGTGGCATAGTCCGGTTGTTTCTGAAGAGTTTGTTCTATGTCATGCAATATTTTTTGAGCTTTTTCCAGTTGTCCTTTACGTTGTAAAGCATTGGATATCTTTAATAAGAGTTGTATCCGGTAGGGATGTTGCTGCGAGAGATGGTTTAATTCCTTTAAAGCATCCTGGTACGAATCCAATGCTTTGTCGCATTGATTGGCTATGGTGTAAGCATCGCCGATGGCTTGGTTGGCAACTGCAATTCCGAACTCATATTCCGTTTCTTTGGCTTCTTCGTACATTAGTCGTGCCCGGTCTATGGCGAGGCTGATGTCGCCTCGTAATGTATAGGCATTGGCAAGTTGCAGTTGCAGCAAAAAGTAGTTTTCGTCATTCCGATTGTTTGTCTTGATGACCGGTAGGATGTTTTCGCTCCAGCAAATGACGCTGTCTATCGGTACGTATTCATCGTAAAGTATTTTTTTTCGAAGAAAAGCTTTCAGCGTATCTAATTTGTTCGGAGTGGCTGAGGCACATATAAAGGTAGCGTATGGTATACACATCACCCACAGCACCATTAATACGGCAACGTCTTTTCTCATTGTTTGCTTTGTTTGTCTATTATTGGCAAAAATAAACATAAAAAGCGATATGCAAAATAAAATATAATGCTTTTATTTTCAATAAGTTGTGACGTGTATGTGAATATTGAGCCTCTTTACTTATAATGCTTAGTAAAGTTCCAATCCGAATTCGTCTTTCAATTGTAAAAGAGCATTGTTTTTCTGAACCATCATTTGGAATTTTTCAACACGGCCGTACGCGCGGACTTTCTCAGTGGGAGTGCTGATACGTACACTCATGGTTACCTTGCGGTTTTTCAGGCGGGTACGTAGGTACTCTTGTAATTGGGGAGTCATCGAGATAAATTCTTTAGCCACAATTTCATTATCTACGACAGCTTCAAAAGTAGTAGCATTTAGTAGAGTGACGTGCATATTCTGCATGCGTTTGGCAATGGCTACTTGCTCTTTGGGCATACGTCCTGCATACTCTTGCCAATAGTAGTTTATGTCTCTTTCATTGAAGATGTAGTCCTCTTCCGGTTGTGCTGTTTGTGGTGTGATAGTGGCTGTAGCCGTATTTTTTACCTCTTCCTCGGCTTTCGGGCGTTTAATGGATACGCCAAGTCCTGACATTTTTATAACCGGAATTTTCTTTTCTTCTTTGCCTTGTGCCAGCAAGATGGAGGTAGGGGTGGCGTGCGAAGCAGTATTTGCTGTTGTGGCGGTAGTGCCGGTGGAGGGAGCAACGGTAGGAACTGCTTGCGGTTTAGCTATGACGGGTGCTTGCGGCCGGGCTACAGCGGGAGTAGCCTGTGGCTGTTGGGTGGCTGCAGGCTGTGTAAATATAGGTTTTATGACTTGTTTAGGGCTGTGCCCATTAGCTATATCGTCTCCTTCGGCGGTTATTTGTGCCACCTGTATTAAAGTGAGCTCTACCAGCAATCGTTTGTTTTTGCTGGCGCGATAGTTTAAATCACAGTCGTTGCACAATTTCATGGCACGGTAAAGGAAGGGTAACGGACATTTTTGTGCCTGCGTTTGATAACGTTGCCGTATGCTTGCTCCCACTTCAAGCAGGGGAAGAGTGGCGGGATCTTTACTTACCAGCAAATCGCGGAAATGCGAGGATAGCCCGGTGATGAAATGGCTGCCGTCGAATCCTTTGCTCAATACATCATTCAGCAGTAATAGGGCATCGCCGACTTTGTTCTCAAGAAAATGGTCGGTCAGTTTAAAGTAGTACTCGTAATCCAGTACATTCAAATTTTCGATTACGCTTTGGTAGGTGATGTGTCCGCCGGTAAAACTCACTACCTGATCGAATATGGACAAGGCGTCGCGCATACCACCGTCAGCTTTCAGTGCGATGACGTTCAGTGCCTCCGGTTCGGCGGTAATGCCTTCTTTGGAAGCTACATAGGCCAGATGTGCTACGGTATCTTCCACACTGATGCGGTTGAAGTCGTATATCTGGCAACGCGACAAGATGGTTGGCAATATCTTATGCTTTTCAGTAGTGGCAAGGATAAATATGGCATGGCGGGGAGGTTCTTCCAATGTTTTCAGAAAAGCGTTGAAAGCGGAAGCCGACAACATGTGCACCTCGTCAATGATGTATACCTTGTATTTGCCTATCTGGGGCGGGATACGTACCTGTTCTACCAATTGCCGGATATCGTCTACGGAATTATTGGATGCAGCATCCAACTCGTGAATATTGTATGAGCGCTGTTCGTTGAATGCTGTACACGATTCGCATTGGTTACAAGCCTCTCCCTCTGCAGTGGGACTCATGCAGTTGATGGTTTTGGCAAAAATACGTGCACACGTCGTCTTTCCAACGCCACGCGGACCGCAGAACAGATAAGCGTGTGCCAGTTTGCCTGTGGCGATAGCATTCTTTAAGGTAGTAGTCAAAGCGCGTTGTCCTACTACCGACTCGAAGGTTGAAGGGCGGTATTTTCGTGCCGAAACGATATAATTTTCCATATTCAGGGTATTCTTGTCACTTATATAGCGTGCAAAGGTTGTATGGTTTATCTTTGCTTTTGTGCAAATGTACGCAAAAAAAAGAAAATTCTCAGTTATTCGTCTTATCTTTGTAGCGTAAGAAACAATAACTGGATTACATGGATAAACTTGCTTCTCTTTGGTTGTTTGTCCGCAGACGTAAATATCTGATAACGTTTGTGCTGTTTGTCGTACTTGTCGGATTTCTGGATGAAAACAGCATTGTGCGTCGTTTGGGGTATTATCGTGAGGAAACGCGTTTGCGCGGGGAGATAGATAGATATCGTGCGGAATATGAGGAGAATACCCGTCGTCTGAATGAACTTGCGGTCGATTCAGGAGCTATTGAGAAGATAGCCCGTGAAAAGTATCTGATGAAGAAACCCAATGAAGATATTTATGTATTCCAAGAAGATATAGAAGAATGAAACAGTTGATACCCGCCCTCTTTGTTGTAGGAGCCGTAATGCTTCTGATAGGAGCTGCCGTTTATGTCACAGGTTGGCAACTTTCGCCTTATATATATACGGTAGGTGCTACATTTGTTGCTTTGGCGCAAATAAATTCACCTTCGCAATATAAAACTCCTACTATTAGGCGTCTGAGACGCCAGCAAATATTTGGTGCATTGTTGTTGGTGCTTACCGGAGCTTTTATGTTTTTTACGCGTGGTAATGAGTGGATTGTTTCACTGACTATCGCTGCTATTCTTGAGCTTTATACATCCATACGCATCCCGCAGGAAGAGGCTAAAGAACAATGATTGCATGAAAACACGAGGATGGTTTTCATAAAAAAAAGGCTATCTCTCCCAGACAGCCAATCTTTTTGTTAACCTTAAATCTAATACTATGAAAAACACATTGCAAAGTTATTCTATTCCTGGTATTATCCAATATTTTTTCTGGAAATCTGTTGTTTGGTAACACGGTTTATGAGACTGTTGCTTCTGTTAACATTTAATACAACGTGCGTCTTTCTTTAACAGGTTTGTTGGGTTGTGGCTTGCTTCGTGTTTTCCGGGCTGTCAGCCGCCTTTCTCCTTTTTTCTGTGTCTTCTGTTCTTTTACTGTGTCGTTGTTTTTTTGTATCTTTTTCTCTGCCGTCTTTCTTTCTGTCTTTCTTTTCGTTGCATGTTTCTGTATTGTTTCCTTCCTGTGTCATTTCTCCCGTTAGCCTTTATCTTGTGTCCGACACCCGGGTGTCGTGCATACCGAGACCC
>ERZ1694964.772-NODE-772-length-13760-cov-5.579205_pt1 | contig 13760 bp, 13 predicted proteins | sample MGYA00581613_ERZ1694964 | MGnify/ENA primary metagenome ERZ1694964 (study PRJEB42213, sample SAMN07424513) | human gut metagenome | biome: ENVO:00009003; feature: ENVO:2100002; material: ENVO:00002003 | host: Homo sapiens | place: USA | collected 2015 ...
GTAGCTCCGTCTCGTGGGCTCGGAGATGTGTATAAGAGACAGGGATTGATAGGCTTTTCCGAATATACTTGAATATCCAGATTGCTCTTTTCCCGGAATAAAATTCTCAACGCCACTGTTTTGAGCTATGTCGGCCCCTTCCATCATTAAAGCGTCAACAATATTTACTCCGGCTTGCTTTAGCCCCGTCCATGCTCTGCGAAACGGGAGTTTCGTTATTTCTTTGGCTGTTTCGTTGCGTTCCTCGATCTTTTCATAATCAAAAGGATGATACATTTTTTCTGTATCGGAGGTTCGTTTTGTCCCTTGATTTAAGAGGTTATTTACGAATTCATTACTCAAATATTGTAAATTAAGGGACTTGTCTCTCTTTCCGGCAGCGTTGGCTTTAACCCCCTCATGTCCCAACTCGGTTATGGTTTTTAGAGAAACGTCTACGGGCCCCGCAATGGTTTTCGCGGCGGTGTTCCGGTTGGTATCCTCTTTCCTTTCGGCGGAAAAAGACGGCATGGACAAAGCAGTTGACACAGCGTTCTTTTGTCCCGCTCCCTGATCTTTCCTTGTATTCCCTGTAATCGCGCTGCTCAAATATTGTAAATTGAGCGGTTTGGCTTGGTTTTTTTCCTGTTCCCGTTGGGCAACGCGAAAATCCCCGAAGCCTTTGGGGGAAGCCGATGACGCGGAAGTCGTCGGCTTTTTTGGGTTGCCGTAAGGCAGGTTCATCTTCGGCGTTAAAGCGGTGTCGCGTTCGGTGTTTTCTTTGCGCTCCTTTGCGACGGGGAGTTCCTTCGACAGAAGAGACGACTCGGAAGACGCGTCGGTATCGCGATGCCGATACTCTATCTGATTCCTTCTGCCGGAAGAGGACGCGGAGGACTTTGCCTTTTTCTTGGCACTGCTGACCTGCTTCTTTGTCTTTGTTGTCGCCTTTGACGATTTGGAAGAATTGCGATGTCGATATTCCACCCGGTTCTTTTGGCCGGATGTTTTCGAGCTTTTCTTCGCGGAATTCTTCTTCTTCTTCGTTTTTTCGTATGTGGGAAAACTATCAAGCAGTCCCATAAGCCGCCTCCTCTCTTAACTCAGTGAAGCAAGATATTTTTGTAATTCACGATCCAACTGGTTTTCTTTGCTCTGCCAATCCCGTTCGGCGCCGGTATCTGCCAGCGTCTTTTCCAGCTGTTCGCGAGACCAGTTAAAGTATAAGTTGTCGTAGTTTTGTTGATAGGCGTTGTCGTAATTGGCTTGCCACTGGTTGAAGTTGAAGTTTTTGTTGTCGGCAAACCGCTGATAATCGTTCTGATCCAGGGAGCCGTAGAGATTCGCCAAATTGAAGCGGTTGGAAATGTCGTTGGCGTACCGTTCGTAGGCCTGTTGCTCCAACTGGGGAATCATGTCCGCCGCTTTCTGAGCGTATGCCTGCTGCATTTGGTTGGCCACCGCCGCCGCGTAAGACGAGGCGACGCCGCCGGTATTGGCCGCGGATTGGGCCATGGCTGCTTCGGCCGCGCTGTTCCCTTGCCGGGTAAAGGCATTGAGATAGGCTTGATACGAAGGATCCGTGGCGTAGTCGTAGGAAAATTCCGCGTTTTCCAGTTCTGTCAAAAGATTGTTGATTTTGTCCAGATATTGAGGTTCATATTGTGAGGTGTCGTTGTATTCTCTGTCTAAAATCCCCAGTTCGTTGTATTGGGAGCCGTCGGCGCCGCCGGAATACCCGTATTTCTTTCTCAGATTTTCCGCCATCGTGTTCCAGTATTTTCTATCGGCGTCGTTGTCGGCCAAGGCGTATCCCTGTTTATATTGGAGCATTAAATCCTGATCTTCCGGGGACATTTGCAGGTCCGCGTCGGACCATGACTCTTTGCCGAAGTAGGAATAACCGGAACCGTCGCCTACAGGGTCGATATAGCTTCCGTACTGGGCCCGGGCTTTCTGGGCTTTGTTGTATGCCGCTTTCATAGCCGCCTGGTCTCCGGCTTTTTGGGCAACGGCGTATTCATTTTTCGCTTCCCCGATGATGGTTTTTGCCTCGTCGGGTAATTTCCGGTCGTATTGGCTCCAATAAACCGAATCGGAAGCCGTTGTATTTTGCGGCGTAGAAGACGTCGCCGCCGTGGATTGACCTGGCGTCGCAAACTGTCTTTCGTTCTGTGTGGCGGCAAGGTTGCTGTTAAGGCTGTTTCTCAGTGACTCCAAATTGGCATTGTTGCCGTTTGCGCCGGCGGTCTCTTCCCGAGTAAGAGTGGAGCTTTGCGTTGTCCCGTTGGAGCCGCCGTTGGCGTACCGTTCCCGCAATGAATTTGCTAAGTTGTTGTAATATGCGCGGTCATTTTGCGAGGAAGATGTTTTTGAAGCAAAATTATTTTTGGCCGCTTGAAGCTCCGACGCTTGGTTGACGGCGCTTGACAAGGGAACATAGGAATTCCCCGTTGTTTTTGCCGTTGCGGCGGAAGTTTTTTTCGCCTTGTTGACGGCTTGATTCGGTTGCTTTGTATTCGCTGAAACTGCCATTATGTCTCATCCTCCTTCGCGCGTTCTTCTAAGGCGTTGTCCATACGCTTCAACATCTGGGCCGCCGCCGTTACCAAATCGGCGTTGGTGACGCCTTTGATCTCCAAATGGTCCAAAAAAAAGAAAACCCTCTTGAGGCTTTCTCGCAGTTCTTGATTGGTCATAATTTCACTCCGTTATTCAATGATGCTGCCCTGATAGCGGCAGGTTTTGTCCACAGCGTTGGTCTTGGCGTTGTATCTGGTCACGACAAGGGCGCCGTTTTCTTCCATGTAAATCCTGACCTTGTAGTTCGCGTCGGCAACCACGGGATAACGGTAATAGCCGTCGTTAAAGTTGGATATTACCACATCGCCATGGAGGCTGACACCGCTGTGTTCCTTTTTTTCCGCGTCGGTGGGAATCCCCGTAGAAGAGGAAATGGTTCGTTGATAAGTACTGTAAAATTCCAAGCCGTTGTCTTTGCAAAGACCGTAGGAGAGCGGAAGTTCGGGGTCGTCGTTCACACCGAGAACAAGATGGATGTCGTCGCTGGAGCCTCCTTGGAACCAGGCCATTCCGTAAATGAGATTGTTTTCTTTGAAGTAAATATTTTGCAAAAAAGAACCATAATTGGTGATTTCTATTTGCGATGCGTTATGATCGTCGATCAAATGGACGCTTCTGAGATAGAGAGCGCCGTTTTCACCGGCATAAAACACGGCGTCGCCGGGGTTCGCGGGCGGGCCGTTGAAGATTTTGATGCCGCCGCTGTAAATATTCAGATTCGTACTGTCGAATTTGTAATAGGCGGCGGTTTTATCCGCTTTCCCGCTCAAGTCCGAAGAGATTCCGTCAACGGATTGTTCCAGATCCGTAATGTCGTCGGTATTGCTCTCAACGCTCAAGGTCAAGCCGTCGGCGGTCTGCTGCAACTGGGAAATACTCCCGCCCTGGCTCGTGACTGTGGAAGAAATACCGTCTACGGTCTGGATCAGTTCCGAAAGGTTTCCCGCTCCGTCTTCCAACCGTTTGTTGAAGGTGGAAGTAAAATTTTTGGCGTCAATATGGTTGACGGCGTATTCCACCTGGCGAGATAAGGAAATAAATTTATTGAAAAGTTCGTCGATTTGTTGTCCCGGGGAGAGCCCGGTCAAATCGGGATAATCTGCCTGAAACGTCACTGTCGATCGCCTCCGTTCACAAAAGTATATTGGTAGCCGTAAATTTCCACGGGGCCTTCGCCTTTCACAATGAAGCGGTGCTCGGCGCCGCGACAGAAGCCGACGTCAACGGTTTGCAGCGTATGATTGGGGAAGGTGAGAGATCGCTTTGTTTTGCTGTCTCCGCCGTCCACGGCCACGTCAACGTCCATATAGGCGTTGGCCGCTGACTTTACTTTTAGGTGCAGACTTTGAATCATGGTGTTGCTGTAAACGGTGGAAGAATAGTCGTCGAACTCAAACCGCCACGAGACCCGTTCCGTGCTCTCAGGGTCGTTCAGTCGATAGATGTTCCCGTCGGCGCAAAGGCCGTAAACGGCTCCGTCCATTTGCGCGAAGTCCACAATGTCGGGGCTGTCCTCTTCGGTCCAACAGTCGAACAGGGTATGGTAAACGTAAAGTTTGTAACGGTCGCCGTCTTTTAACGAAAGATAGTAACGGGTTCCGTCGGTTCCCGCCACGGCGTCGGTATAAGTTTCGTTCAAATCCCTGGCCACGTCCTTTTCCAGACCGCCGCTGTACTGCAATACACCGCCGCGGGAGACGTAATAAAGGCGGGAATTGACCTCTTGCATGGAAGCGTGGTTGACGGTTCCGTATTTGCTGATGCCGCGAAGGCTGAAATTTGACGGATAATCGCCGTATACTTCCATATGGCTTCGATTCCCCAAACAGATCACTCGATTGTCCCAGGAGAAAATTCCCGTCAAATCCCCGTCAATGGCGCAATCCACGGCCCAGGCTCCCACGTCGGAAGGGTCGCCGTTGCTGTTGACAAAATAGGTCCAGCCGTAGCGATCCTCTTGTTCCCCGTTGACAGTTACCGTGAAAGTTCCCATGGCGTTCCCTTGGTAAGAAGCGTAAATGTGGTTCCCTTTACAACCCCAAACGCGGTTGTTGTGAACGCAGACGTAATCCATATCCGGACAGGAACCGTTTTCGGGATAAGTTCCCGTTCCGATAGGACCGAACTCTCCCGATGTCATATCGTAATACTTCGCGTCGGGGAAGATAAAGATTTTGCCCCAGAATTCCACCATGGATTTGGGCCCCGCCGTCAAGGATAAGCCGCTTACCGCTTCCCCGTCGTAATACAGCGTGTTTCCCGCGACTACGGCAAAATGATCCCCCGCGGCGATGATGGCCTGGGGGGTTCCCGTGACTGTGCCCGCCAACGTCCTTCCGTTTCTCACGGACATAACGGGGAATTGGTCGAACACCATGTTTTTGCAGACCTTTAATTGGCCGTCTTCCACGACGGGAAGGCGGGACAACCCCAAAAACCCCGCGGCGCGGGTTTCATAAGGCTTGATGGTTTTGTCGGCCTTGAACACTTCGCATCACTCCTTCATTGCCAAGTTGGGGTAAAGCTGATTCTTTCGCATGACGGAAAGACATTGGGAAAGACAGGAATTAAAATCGTTCTTGTAATTCCCGTAGCCGTTGGCGTCATTTTCTTTGGAAGCGATCTGGGCCAGCACATGGTAAACATAAAGTTCTCGAAACGCTTCGGGCACCGCCAAATCCTCGTCGTCGTCGATCTCCTCCAACGCGTGGGGAACGGTTTTGGCAAGGTATTGGACGACCGCCGTTTCTCCCATATCGGCGGGAGACAAGTACAAGGTTCCGTCTTGGCAATACCAACCGTCCAAGGCGTCGTGAAGGCTCTTTCTCCGCAGCACTCGTTTTCCGTCAACGTATACGGCGTGAATATCGTCGCTTTCCACGCCCGCGGGCAAATCGTAACTTCCGTTATGATCGGAGACGGCGACGGTGCTGTCGGCATATGTGGGATTCACCGCGGCCATTAATTGACAGTCAAGGTCGTTGATGTATTGGAGCATTTCCCCGATGGGAATGTTTCTGTTATCGCGCAAGAGATTCACTTTTTCGATAATATCGCTGACTGTTTTCATGGAACCTCCTTACAGCAAATATCGTTCGGGAATATCCTCAAATCCCGTGGTAAAGGAACCCATCAGTCGGTTGCGGGTATCGTAGATCACTTTCAAAGAAAGCTCGGGAATCCCCACTTCGGAACCGGCGACAGCCGCCAAACAATAGGCCAAAGCCAGGGCTTCTTTTTCGGAAATGTCCAAAACGCTTTGCATGGTTTCCGCGGGGGAAATTTGGTTCTCCGCTTCCCGAAAGAGGTTCAATTCGTAGAGATAGGTATTGAGCAGGGCAGGGGCCCTGTCGGCAAAGGGATAGTCCGTTCCTTCTTCGGTCTTTCCCAAAACAGACAGGGCCTTTTCATAAATTTCTTGTAGTTTTACCTCTGCCATGGCGCACCTCAGAGGCGAGCCATCGGTGTCGCCACGGGAACGATTTCGTCCACGACGGTGCTGGCGATATTGCCATCTTTGTAGGCGTAAGCTCTGACTTTAGTTTCACCGTTGGCCGCGTCCCAACCGGAGGTGGAAATGGCGGTGCTGTAGGTTTGGGCGGTGAGGCTGTCTCTGGGATCGGAGCCGTCGAGGGTGTACTTGATCACAGCGCTGCTGGTGGTGCTGGTGATGGCAATGGTGTTGGTGGTGGAAGCGGTGTATTTGATGGTGGGAGCCGCCACTACCGTGCCCGCGCCGTAAACCGCGCCCAAAAGGGGAACTTTTACGTCGAGGACAAAGGCGTCAAAACGAATGCGCCCTTCCAACAGATTGCCGTTGATCCCGGCGGGATTTTCATGGATGACCAAATCCTTGAGTTTTTCTACGGCTACCGTAGCGTCTTTGTGGCAGAAAAGCATCTTTAAGCCGCTGGGCATAATGTATTCGGGCACTTCGATAATGGTGGTGCCGTCTACTTCGCCGACGACGCCTTTGGCTACCATTTCCTGGGAACGGTCGGAATACTTCACAAAATCGCCCAGTTTGATGTAGTTGAGGGTGCCGGGGTCCACCAGACAAACCCGGTTGGTTTTAGGGGCCAAAGCATTGGTGAGCGCCGCCTGCATATCAAGGAAGGTGGAAAAGGCGTTGTCTTTGCTCAAGGTGACGCTTGTTACATGGCCTACCTTTTCGGCAATTCTCTGCACGCGGTATTTTTCGACCATGGGTTTAATCACTTCATCGGTCTGGCGGAGCATACATTCGTTGGCTTTTTTCTGGAATTTTTGATCCTGTACGTCGCCTTTGTCGAGAATCCCGGTGAAGGATTTATCCTGCGACAGCACCATGGTTTGTTTGGTATCGCCGATGTCCAAGGGCACGCCGTAACGCTGCAGGCCGGAACGCTTGTAATCGTTCATGGGCATGGTATCGACGCTGAACACATGGACGGTGTCGACGCCGTCAAATTTGTAGTTGTAGTTGACGATTTTATCGGAGAACGACGTAAGTTTCAGTCGCTCCTGGACTCTGGGGGAAAATTCTTCGCTTAAATTGATTTGAGGCATAAGGTTCCATCCTTTCTTTCAAATTAAAATTGATCCCAGCCGCGGAAGGGGTTTTCGTGGCCGCTGCCGCCGCCGGTTCCCCGTTTGCTGCTGGGCGCTTTTGCTCTGTTTTCCGTGTTTTTTTGTAGGTTTTTCAGGTCTTTTTTCAGTTGATCCCGCTCTTTTTTCAAGGTTTTGATTTCCTCTTTCAAGGCTTTTCCGTCGCCTTTGGCTTCCTCGACTTCGTGCAGGAGCCAACTTTCCGTCAAAGGCACGCCGTTTCGCCAGTTTTGGACCACGTCGTCGGGGATTTTCATGCCGTCTTTGATTTTGCGATCCACATCGGGGCGCAACTTCTGGAAGGCGTAAATTTCCTCTTTTTGTATCCGGGATAATCCCTGCCTTGCCTTGGTCGCCGTTTCCTGCCCCCGTTTGGCGCGGGCGGCTTCATATTTGCTTTGGAATACCTCCGACGCCGCTTCCTCGGTCATGCCCTCGGAGGCGAGACGCTGAATCTCGCCTTGGCGAATGCCGTTCATGGCGGCCATGTCTTTGACAATGGCTTCAACGGGAACGCCGTACATATAGGCCATGGTCTCGATGGGTTCAAGCATGGACTCCAATGGTTTCAGCCTGTCGTATTTGGCTGTGAGACGGTCGGCGTTGAGTCCCTTTTGGGCCAATGTTTTGGCTTCGTCCAAAGAAACATCGAGGTTCGTCCCCATGAAATTTAAGGTAAGACCGGGCTCCTCGGCCTGTGCTTCCTCCTGATCTTCGGGAAGGTCGGCGTCTTCGGACGATGCTTCCTCTTGGTCTTCCTCTTCCGCTTCGGGGGCTTCTTCGCCGCTCTCGTCGTCGTATCGCCCGGGCTGTTCTTCGCCCTCTTCCGCGGGAAGGCCCCACATGGCGTTCATTTCCGCGTCAAATTCGGTTTGGTTGCCGCTTGACGCGACTGTTTGTTCACCCACAGCTTCGGTTTGGTTGCCGCTTGCTGTTTGCGCTGTACCAACTTCCGAGATATGGTTGTCTGCGGTTTGGCTTTCTGACATAAATCAATTCCTCCTGATTTTGGGTATAAAAAAACAGGCTTAGGCCTGTTCTTAACGATATTTATGATTGCGCTTTGGATACCGTGGCGTTGATGCGATCCATTTGGGTCACGCCCAAAAGATCATCGGCAGTGGGCGCGATGGGGGAGGGCGCTTCCTGAGCCGTTTCCCGCAAGGGCATTGCCTCTTCCATCCCCATGGCCGCGTCCATCATTTGCTGTTCCGGATTCCCTCCCATGGCTGCTTGGGCTTCTCTGGCCTTCAAATTCGCCAACGCCTTTTGTTTGTGAGGCATGAGGTTTTCCGGCATTAAGTCGATATAATCAATTCCGGAAATCATTTCTTTCAGGAAGAGATTGTCCAGGGTTTTTACTTCGGTGAGCTCGCTCCAGTAAGAAGAGCCGCCAATGTCGATCTTAATATCCAAAGCCGCCGTATTGATGGCGGAAAAATCAAATTCCAGAATTTCTTCTTCATTGGTGGTTTGATTGAACACCGCCACCGGCCGCGCGCCGTAATAAGTTGCCATAAAGTCAATGGCGATCCTTGCCCAATCTTCAATGAATTGATAGAGGTTTCTGCGGTGAAGCTCCAGAGGGGTGGTAGCCGCCTTCTGGGCGGCAATAATGGCCGAAGTATTTTCCGGGTTCACATTCCCCAAAGTCGCGTCGGTGGCGCCGTTTAATGTATTGGTGGTGGAAATCAGGTATTCCATCAGCTTATCCACCTGATAACCGTAGTTGGCCCCCTCCACCACATGGGCCACTTGGTTGACGTCATCGACAAAACCGTTCACCCCGATGGCGGAGCCTACGCCGTTGTCCCAACCTTCGGGCAGCATATCCTTGCGGTAAATGATGGTGGGGAAGGCCGCCCTGGATACGCTGGCCACGGACATGGTGGCCAGGACATTGACGGCCAGCTGATTCTGTACCAGTTCGGAAACGGCGGAATATCCGTGGTAGGAATTCAGCCGTTCTTCCCAGTTTAACCAGGCAATGGGATAACAGTGAAGCCCCGTATCCGTGGCTTCTTTGATGAGTACGTCGGCGGTGCTTTCCATGGCCCAAATGGTATCGGTATCTTCGTCCCGATAATAGAGCGTAAACAGCGTGGCGCGGTCTTCCTGCTCGTCGTCGAAATAATCGTCGGAGCCGCCCTTGATGCTGTCAATGTCCACGCCCTTTTCCCCTTCGGCGCGCTTTTTCAATGTCGCGGTGAATTCTCGGCTGACGATTAAGATCCACGGTTGCGTCTGGACTTCCGGGTCTGAGGTGTTGCCAAAGAAACATCTCGTATTTAAGATCTGTTCAAAGTCCATGTCGCCTTCGATACCAACGCTTCCAATAACATCTTCAGAAGCGTTGGTATCAATCCTGCCGATTGCGTCAGCAGAGGCAGGATACCTGCTTTGATCGCTTCCAATAACATCTTCAGAAGCGTTGGTATCAATCCTGCCGATTGCGTCAGCAGAGGCAAGATACCTGCTTTGATCGCTTCCAATAACATCTTCAGAAGCGTTGGTATCTGCGTCAGCAGAGGCAGGATACCTCCTTTGATCGCTTCCGATATCATCCTCAGCGAGGCTGTTTAACATTTCCTCGCTGACCGACGCCACCGGCGCCGTGGGGTCCCAAAACATATGCCAACAACCGTCGCCGTCTACGGGGCAGGACGTTAAAATTCGCCGCGTTTTGGTGGTGCCTTTTCGCTTCTCCCAAAGGCGATTCAACTCGTCGGTGAGGATGGCCGCTTCTTTTTCCATGTTCTCCGAGGTGGCTCCGGGGATTCCGTAAGGCCGTACCGTCATGGCAATGTCTTCGGACATGATGGAGGCCGCCTTGATTTGCACCGTGGGACGGATGAAATTTAAAACCACGGGTTTCAGTCCCTCGGTGTCCAGACCTTCCCACTGGTTGCCGCAATAAAAATTACGGTTGGTTTCTACGGTGTTGGACAAGTCAAGTTTATTGTTGTATTCCTTCCCCTTTTCGTACAAAGAGGAAATTTCCTGGGCGGTGGTAGGCGCCGCGAAGTATTTTTCAGCCATTTATCTTTTATCTCCCTGCCTTTTTCCGAAACGCTTCGTAAGGGTCGTAGGAAAGCATATTGCGAATGTCCTTCCCCAGCCGCTCGTTGATCTCGCGTTCCTTTCTCTGATCTTCCGTTTCCTCGTCTTGGGCGGCTATTTTTTCTGTTTCGTCGATTCTCTGTTTGATATCGTCGGTTTCACGTTTTATGTCGTCGATTCTCTGTTTGATATCGTCGGTTTCCAGTTCTATATTGTCGATTTTAAGTTCTATTTCGTCGATTTTCCGCGATAAGGTTTCAAGGTCGAAACCAATTTCCTTTGTGTTATGCTCCGCTTTGGTAACGCGCCGGGATAGTTTTTCAAAAATAGAACAAATATTCTTTATTTCCTTTGTGAGATCGTTCTTTTCTTGATGGTATCTTTCTTTGAATCCGCGAACATCCCACAAAAGCAGAAATACACTGACGCAGACAAGGAATATCGCAATCGAATGAAACATAGAATCCATAAATCCTCCTTATCGGAACAGTCCCCGGATGTTGACGGGAACGCCGAAAATTTGTTTTCTCGGCCGCAACTGTTCCAAATCCTCCTCTTTGGGCGGTTCAATGTGGGTGTAAGTGTATACGAGGCGGTTCAGCGCCTGAGAACAGCAGTCCACTTCATCGTCGTGGGCGCCGTTGGGAAAGGCGGCGAATTCGTCGATAAATTCATCGGTCCAGTCCGCCTCCCGGGGCAAATAGACGTTTCCCGCCTCAATCACCCCCGCCACGGCGTTCAAGCGCGCCATTTTCCCGCCTTGGGGGTTTACGGCAATGACGCCGGGAACGCTGTTTTTCAGCATAGACACCACAGCGGGGCCGTTGGCCTTATCTTCCACCAAAATCCCCACGGTGGTGGGATGGGCATATCGCAAGTATTTCAGTTTGTTCATGGTGGATACAAAATCCATTCTGGCCTTGACCCGCTCCAGAAGGTAATAATTGGCCTCCTGTTTGCCCCAAACTTGAATGGCGGTAAAGTCGGAGCGGTCCGTATCCTTGAAACTGGAGTCAATGGAAATGACTTTGAATAAGTTTTCGGGAACCTCGTTTTCATCGTAAAACCGCCACCATTCCCGTTTGATGATATTTCCTTCGTCCACAGTGGGATGGCCTTGGTACAATGCTTCCCAGGTGCGGGTGCCTTCGGTCTTCTTGACCGATTCTTTAAAGGATTTCAGCCACGCCGCGCCTTTGTTGATTTCGGGATGAAGGGGCTCGCCGGGGGATCGCCCCATGGGGTCGTTTTCTTCGGCTTCGCAGGGAAGATTCAGTACCTTTACCCCGGGCTCTGTTTCGATGATGCGCCCCGCCAGATCGTCTTCATGCCAGCGGGTTTGAATGACGATCACCTTGGCCCCGGCGGCAAGACGTGATTTAAAGCTGTCCTGCCATTCCGACCAAACCCAGTTTCTGGTGGTTTTGCTGTCGGCTTCTTTGCGGTTCTTTACCGGGTCGTCGATAATCATCAAGTTACATCCCCGTCCCGTTACCCCGGAGCCGAGACCCCGTGAAATCATGCTGCCCACATGGTTGGATAATTCAAATTCCAAGGCGCTGTTGGGGCGTACCGCCAATTCCACGCCGAAGACCTGTTTGCCGAAGTATTTGATTTTGTCGCGGTTTTTGCGGCCGAACTGTTTGGCAAATTCCACATTGTAGCTGATTTCAATGACGCGGTGATAGGGATTTTTCCCCAAATACCAGGAAGGAAGGGTTTCTGTGATGGTCATGGATTTTCCGTGCTGCGGCGGAACGGAAACCACCAAAATGTCGTAGGGGCGGTCGGTGGGATGTTCCACAAACGCTTGAATCTCGTCGCACAGAAATTTCCCGAACCTGCTCTTTTTCCAGCGGCCTTCGTGGACAAGACGGACGTAGTCGGCGTAGTTATACCTTGCCAGTTCGTATTCCGCCAACTTCAAGGCCTCTTTGTCAAGGAGAACTTTCTTACTCGTCGTCATAGGCCTTGTCGATTTCCTCTCGTATTTTTTCTTGGTTTTCCACGTCGAGCATAATGGCGTGTACCTTCCTGGTGGTGGAGGCGCGGCCGGTATCGTCAATATATTCCGCTTCATGGGGGCGGCCCACGCCGTAAGACAAAGCGATCTGAGCCGCTTTCAAACGGCAACTGTCCGAAGCTGTTTTGCTGCGCATGACTTCTCCCAGGGTTGCCACGGCAAGGTTATTCATGGCCGCCAGATGCTCTACGGTTTCCGTTCGGATTTGCTGGATGGTCTTTTCCTGCTGAATTTGGGCGTCGGGAATGACTTGCATGGAAAAAACCTCGTTGGCGATTTTTTGGGCTTCTTCTTTTGCAACTACCGGTTTCCTTGGCATCGTATTCACCTCACTCCAATAGTCGTTGCCATTTCGCGTTCCCTTTGCTTCGCACTCTGTAATTGCGGAACATGGTTTGCAAAACCTTGTTGGCGCGATTCCCTTTGCAGTAAATCAGAGGGCAAACAAAAAGCTGAAACTCGCTGGTTTTGGCTTTGCACAGAATGTTTTCCTTCATCAGTCGTTCCACACTGCGATAAGCCGTCGCCCTTGAAATGCCCAAACGCGCCGCGATGTCTTCGACGGACATGGGAACGCCGCGCCTATTTTTGATGCAGTTGTCGTGATAACCTACAAAATCGCTGAGGGAAAGGAGAAATACGAAATCCGGCTTGCTCAATTCCTTGGCGAGAAAAGCGATTTCCGCGGTGTTAAGTTTGGCAAAGCTGGTAAAGGGAATGGAAATCGTGCTTTCCAGGAATTCCACCTTCTCTTTTCGGGTAATGCGAATCCGGTCTCCTTCCATGATGCTGTCCATGACTTCGCCGGTCGTTCGTTCGATGACGTAACTTTTGATTGATTTATCATTTTCTTGCATAAAATCACCTTTTTCCCGTGGCGCAAAATCTCATAGAGTGAGACAAAAACCCCCGATTTTGTCTCATACAGTGAGACTGGAAAATCGGGCAAAATTCCTATGTGTAGCAGGGGAAATATTGAAAAAACGCCGAATCTCGCCCTCTATATACTCTAAGGACGTAAATTTCCGCTGCTTTTTTATAAATCAGACATATACAAAAAGAGTCGCTGCCATCGGGATCATAAGTCATAAGTTCCGATCAATGAAAAAGGGCAGAACCTTGTGATTCCGCCCTTTTCCGCAAAGGTAGTCATATGAAGCTTTTAATTCTATTTACATTATATACGATGACAAGGGGTAATGGGGGGTACAAAGTTTTCCGGGGGAAAATTATTTGAGGCGCAATATACCAGGGAAGGAGAGTGGGCCAAAAAAGAGGTACCCCCTCCCTTTTGGTGCTCCTTCCTTTGCCGACTGTGATTGATATATATAAAATACCTGTTAAACGGTATGATGAACAAGCGACGAAGGGAAGAGACAAACCAATCACATCAAGTAAAAGGGTAAGCAACCCATGACATTACCATAGCTGAACTGGTATTTTGTTTTAACGTGTGAAAAAGTGTGTGAAGTAAATCAGTGAAAGAATAGGATCTGTCTCTTATACACATCTGACGCTGCCGACGAAT
>ERZ1694964.838-NODE-838-length-13047-cov-15.952894_pt1 | contig 13047 bp, 18 predicted proteins | sample MGYA00581613_ERZ1694964 | MGnify/ENA primary metagenome ERZ1694964 (study PRJEB42213, sample SAMN07424513) | human gut metagenome | biome: ENVO:00009003; feature: ENVO:2100002; material: ENVO:00002003 | host: Homo sapiens | place: USA | collected 2015 ...
AGATGTAGCTCCGTCTCGTGGGCTCGGAGATGTGTATAAGAGACAGGTATTATAGATTAACTACTAATATCAGTTCTGTTAAGAGAAATCCCTGATGGGATTGAGAACATGCAAATCGGATAAGAACTATTACTCTTTTAATCTGATTGGTGTATCAACAAAATAAATATCATTATTTATACCATAAAGCACATTGTTAGGAATAACATAGCATATTTCATAAGTTTCATAATGAAACTCATCCGGGTAATTCATTTTAAAGCCCGGTCATACATCTATTTGATAATTTAGCTTTCTGTGGCTTTGTGTTCTGCCATTCCATGATTCTTTTTGCTCTAAGTTGCTGCAAATATAATTAATGTATTGGTATTAAACAAGAATTTGTTTGATGTACTAATAGATGATTTGCAATTGGGGGAGGAATCGGTTAATGGAGCTATGAAGTTCTAATAAGTATATGCTTTTATCTTCATGCGTTCGTTGTTTAAGTAGGTCATTTAAGTACGGAGCTACTTCGCCACGGTCGTGGTTAAGTCTAACCACGTGGGTGGTTAATGTTAACCACGTAGGTGACTAGGCTTAACCACCCACGTGGCAAAGCAATATTGAACGGTTTGTCTCTGACAAAGGATATAAGACGAAGAACCATAGGAAAGCATAAGCAGATAACGGGAAAGTGGAGTATTAAAACAAAAATCCCCATAACCATTATGGTTACAGGGATTTATATATTAGCAATGTATTATATTACTTGCTCAAAGCAGTAGCTACGTCTACAGCACAAGCCACAGTACATCCTACCATCGGGTTGTTACCGATACCCAGGAATCCCATCATTTCCACGTGAGCAGGAACTGATGAAGAACCGGCGAACTGAGCGTCAGAGTGCATACGACCCATAGTGTCGGTCATACCGTAAGAAGTGGCGATACAGCATCCCTGTAAGTCTTTGCAATCTGTTATTAATCAATGCTATAATAGCAATGGGTAAACTCCTTGTTAGTAAATAAAAGAACGAATTATCAAAAAGGGCTGCATCATGGGCAAATGCCTATGCGTTACCCTTTAGATGAGAGTACTCCTAATGGAGTTAAGACCGTAATCTAATTTGCGTGTCAATGAAGTATAAATCTCCGTCTATGCCATAAAGTACATTATTGGGAACTGCATCAAACACTTCATAATCCGAATTATGGTATTCGTCGTAATAGTCCATTTCAAAGCCTAATGCTTGCATATAAGCAGCTATCTCGTCTTCCGTAGCTTCTCGTTCAGCTAATATATAAGGTTGTACGAGAACTGCGCAAAATTCTTGCTGACTGTTATAAGCGAAGCCTATCATTTGATAAGGCACATTGCCAAAGAACTTGTTATGTGCAGCAATGCGGATGAAGAAGTTCTCTAAATCATCCCCTGCGTACTCAAAGTTATTTAATTTTACAACAGACACATTACCATCATGGAACACTTCATTCTCACCACCTCTATCCATATAAGTAATATTGAGGTGTGATAAGTCAATCCATAGACCATTGTCATTGGCAAACTTTATCAGTTCTTCTGTTTGCCCTCTCTTATAGCCCTCTGTTGGTTCAGTTTCTCCTGCTGTTTCCTTACTTCTTCTGGTGATGCAGGCTGCTTGCTCCAAGAGGTTATTGATTGGCGAGTACGTTCTATCCATTCTTTGTGAAAATCGTTGATATATTCCATAATTTGCTTGATTATGAGTTTAAGACAAAGGTAATCATTCTTGTTAAAATGTAATAGCTTAGCTGCGATATTTTGATATTAAATTAATGAAGAGATAAAAGAAAGCAGCATAAGAGTTTCCTCAAATGCTGTTTCTTCTACTTTAGCGGAATATGTTGTCAATAACTTACCATCTAAATGATAATCTCCATCTCTAAAGTTCAACTCTTTAGTACCATAGTTCCAATAGAAATATCCATGCCAACCTGGAAGCATTAACACTTTACCAGTTATAGAATATAAAGTAGTTTGATTATAATTCATGGTTTTAGATTAAAATTATTATCTTTACCCGTGAATAATATTTTTCCCGGATGCGGAACAGGACATTTTGGGGTCTTGTGAGAGCAGTTGCTCTCACCTTTTGAGGTATCTCTCACTTCATTTCTCACCCTTGAAACGGTGTATTTATCAAGGAAGTGGTGATAAAGGTGAGGGTATGAGAATGCTACGCCTTTCCTCGCCCGAAGTGTTCGGAATCCTGATGCAAGTTCTGTTGGATCTTGTATCAAGTTCCACAAAATCTTGTACCAAGTTTTGGTGTCACGCCCTGCATCTTTTGAGTGAGATGACTTGTTCCTTTTTTAAACATACTTGTCTTTTTCGCAGAGAATAAAGATTTTCAGAACAATACGGAATCGTGTGAGAGGAAGCCGGTTTTTACACATACGTATGTATAAGGTTACGCATACCCGGGCTTGAGAAATACCATCGTGGCATTGGAGTAGTCGTAATATTTGCGGCCACAGCAATAACAGCCGTCCGTACATTCCTCGATAAGCAGCACGGCGTAAAACTCGAATTTCACGACCTCCTGTTCCAAATTCGGATGTTCCAGATTGATGATGCTTGCTTGGGGATGCAGTGTCTTGCATCCCAAACGGCGGTTGCATTCGCACACGCTCTTTATGTCCAACGTATCTTTCATCTCCTCTTTCATCTGCCCTTTCAGCTAATCATCCTTGCGCGGTATTCATTCGGTGTGCATCCTTCCCGTTTCTTGAACAGACGGCACAGGTGCTGCGGATATTGGAATCCCAATGAATATGCTATTTGGCTTACAGTATCTCGGGTGCCGACAATACGGTCTTTCGCTATTTCGATTACTTTCTCCTGAATATATTCCTGCGGCGTCTTACCGGTCTCTTTCTTTAGCATGTCTCCGAAATAGTTGGGCGAGAGACATAATTTGTCGGCGAAATATTTTACTGAGGGAAGCCCGTCACGCTCGGCGGCAGCCCCCTCGAAATATTCATCCAGCAGATATTCGAAACGGGTCAGTACATCCCGGTTGCTTTTGCTGCGCGTGATAAACTGGCGTTCGTAGAAACGCATGCAGTAACCGAGCAGCAATTCGATATAAGTGGCAATCAGTTTTTTGCTGTGTTTGTCTATGCCATGCTCCAGCTCTTTCCGGATGATGTTCAGGCAGTCCAATATGATTGTCTGCTCCTCTTCGGATACGTGCAACGCTTCATTGACCTCATACGAGAAAAACGTGTAGCTCTTTATCGTTTTACTCAATGATGTGCCGCGAAGCAGGTCGAGGTGGAACAGGATTCCGTAGGCATTTGTCTGAATGTTTGTGACCGTGGAAGTCGTTTCGGCCGTTTGTCCCGGGGCGAAACAGACAATGGTTCCTTCTTCGTAGTCGTACTTCTGGCGGCCATACCTGATGTCGCAGGACTTTTCCAATTTCAGGAACAGGGCATATAGACCATAGTTCAGGCGTATAAAATCCACCCCGCATGTCGCTTCATTGAGGTTGACCACGCTGACCAACGGGTGCAGGGTTTCGATACCGTACAGTTGATTGTACTGGTCCACATTGTCTAAATTGAGTATTTTATCCATATCTCTGTATTTTCATTTTCTCTTTTCTTTCATCACACAAAATTAGAGGATTATACGGATTTTACCATAACCTCAATTACTGATAATATAACCTCAGATACAGATTTCGCACATTCTCCCCGGAAATTATGTAATTGGGGTTATAATATCTGTAATTCATCTACCGTCCTGTCTTATGGTTCCCGCTATTTTTGCACTTGAAAAACAAATGAACAGATAAACCATGTCGAAGAATATTTTGATTTTATCGTCCAGTCCCCGTCGTGGCGGCAATTCGGACACGCTCTGCGATGAATTCATGCGCGGAGCCATAGAGAGCGGAAACCGGGTAGAGAAGATTTTCCTGCGCGACAGTAACATACATCCCTGCACGGGGTGCGGCGTATGCAGCCGGGATAAAAAGCCATGTCCGCAGAAAGATGATGCTGCGGAAATCATCGGAAAGATGCTTGCGGCGGATGTCATCGCAATGGGCACACCGGTCTATTTCTATGCCATGAGCGCACAGATGAAAATGATGATAGACCGTTGCTGCGGACCTTATACCGAGATGAGTAACAAGAAATTCTATTTTATAGCCACAGCCGCCGAAGAGGATGAAACGATTATGGATCGCGTTGTTGCCAATTTCATGGGATTCCTTGACTGTCTGGAAAATCCGACTGTGAAGGGGACCCTGTTTTGCGGCGGAGTATGGCATGTGGGAGAAATCAAAGGAAACCCGAAATTGCAGGAGGCATACGAAATGGGGAAACTGGTATAAGGAAAGGAGAGGATTATGACACTGGACGATTTTCTGAATCATATCGAGGCCGGCGGTGCGCTCAATACGCCGGAAATTTACCGGCTGATGGACGAAATGAGCGACGAAGCCCGGCGCATCACCTGCGATATAAACAACTCGTACCATTCACAGGAGGAGTTGCGTGTGTTGATGTCGCGTCTGCTCGGCAAACCCGTGGACGAGACCTTCAAGATGTTTCCTCCGTTCTACACCGATTTCGGCAAGAATATCACCATCGGGCGCAACGTCTTCATCAACGCCTGTTGCCATTTTCAGGATCATGGCGGCGTGACATTGGGCGACGGTTGTCTCATCGGGCATAATGTGGTGTTCGCCACGCTCAACCACGGCACGGCTCCCGAAGACCGGGGGGCGATGTATCCGGCCCCTATCCGGTTAGGCAAAAACGTGTGGGTCGGCTCCAACTCTACCATCCTGCGGGGTGTGACCGTGGGTGATAACGCCATTATCGCCGCCGGATCGGTGGTGACGAAAGACGTGGCGGCCAACACGGTTGTAGGAGGCGTACCGGCAAGGCATATCCGAAACATTGACAGGAACGAAAAGCAATAGCCTATGGAACCGGAATCAGTAACCAACCATACAGCCATCCCTGTCAGGTCATCCGAGCGGTATGTCATATTGGACGTGCTGCGCGGATTGGCCCTGTTGGGTATCGCGCTGGCCAACTTCCCTGAGTTTTCGTTGTATTCCTTTCTTTCGGTTGAAGCTGCGGATGTCATGCCTACGGCCGGAATCGACCGTATCGTGCGTTATCTGCAATACATCTTTATCGACGGGAACCATTGCTTCAAAGTGACGGGACTGTTCCTGTTGGGCTTTTGTATTGGGCGTAACCGCCTTTATGCCGATTTGTCCGGCCTCATGCCGCAACTGAAACGCATCGCCTGTTACGGATTTATCGTCGGGGTGCCGCTGTCGTTCATCTATGCGTGGAGTGCGATGAATGGTCGCCCGTGGGGATGGGGCACGCACGCCGTACTCTATTTCACCAGCGTTTTTCCGCTGGGTTTCGCCTACGTGGCCGGTATATGCCTTTGTTACCTTCGGCGTCCGCAATGGAAAGGTTTCCGTTTCTCCGCCATGCCGGGACGCATGGCCCTTACCAATTATATCGGGCAGTCGGTATTCGGTATGTTGCTTTTCTACGGCATCGGGTTCGGCTTTGGTGCCGGTGTGGGATTGGTTTATGTAGTTCTGATTGCTGCCGGAGTATGGATTGTACAGGCACTGTTCAGCGGCCTCTGGCTGCATTACTGCCAATTCGGTCCGTTGGAATGGATTTGGCGGATGCTCACTTACGGGAAAGTGTTCAAACTCATCAAAGAAGGGAACGAATGAGGACACAGGCTGACAAAACAAACGCCCTGCTTGCGTCAATCCGTGACGGTAAACCGATGACGCTGCGGCAACAGCTACGCCTGACCGTGCTGCTCAGCGTTCCTGCTGTCATCGCACAACTTTCCTCCATTGTCATGCAGTATATCGATGCGGCGATGGTAGGACACCTCGGAGCCGAGGCTTCGGCTTCCATCGGGCTGGTATCGACGACCACATGGCTCTTTTGGGGGCTGTGTGTGGCGGCTGCCACCGGATTCTCCGTACAGGTGGCGCACAGAATCGGAGCGGGCGACATGCAGGGGGCGCGTGCCGTGTTGCGGCAATCATTGACCGCCACACTTGTTTTCAGCCTGTTATTAGCCGTACTTGGTGCGGCAATCAGCGGTATGCTTCCCGGTTGGTTAGGAGGTGATGTTTCCATCCACCGGGATGCGTCGCTCTACTTCTTTATCTTTTCGCTCTTCCTTCCTGCCTTACAGATGAATTTCCTTGCAGGCGGTATGTTGCGTTGTAGTGGCAATATGCACATGCCGAGTTTGTTAGGTGTGGCGATGTGCATACTGGATGTCGTTTTCAATTTTTTTCTGATTTTCCCTTCACGCGAATGGCACGTGGCAGGAGTCTCTTTCACGATGCCGGGTGCCGGATTGGGAGTGGAAGGTGCGGCGTTGGGTACGGCTGCTGCCGAAGCGGTGGTTGCCGGGATATTGCTGCGGTATCTTTGGATGCGTTCCGATGAATTGAAACTGACGGGAGAGCAAGGGAGTTTCCGGCCGAGAACAGCGACCTTGAAAAAGGCTATACATATCGGTCTTCCGATGGGTATAGAGCATATCGTCATTTGCGGTGCACAAATCATGACGACGGTTATCGTGGCACCGTTAGGTGTCTTCGCCATCGCTGCCAACTCGTTTGCCATCACCGCCGAGAGCCTTTGCTATATGCCCGGTTACGGGATTGCGGATGCCGCCACGACACTGGTCGGGCAAAGTATCGGTGCCGGCCGCCGGAAGCTGACACGCAGTTTCGCCCGCATCACCGTATTGATGGGAATGGGTATCATGGGATTGATGGGTGTACTCATGTATCTGTTCGCGCCCCAGATTATCGGATTGATGACACCCGTTGGGGAAATCCGGGAATTGGGCGTGATGGCCTTGCGCATCGAGGCGTTCGCCGAGCCGATGTTTGCAGCTTCGATTGTCGCTTACGGGGTCTTTGTCGGGGCGGCTGACACGCTTGTTCCATGCTTGATGAATTTTTTCAGCATCTGGGCGGTGCGTCTGTCATTGGCCGCATTGCTCGCCCCTACGTTGGGACTGAAAGGCGTATGGATTGCCATGTGCGTCGAGTTGTGTTTCCGGGGTATGATTTTCCTTGTCCGCCTGAAACGGGAACGGTGGATGAAAAAGGTATGAAACGACAGACTTCTGTAATTGGGGTTATAACATCTGTAATCCATCTACCAAGCCTCTCTGTAATCTCCTGTAACTTTGCAAAGAAAAAAGAGAACAAAAAACAATGAACATCAAAACCACAGCGATTATGAAACGCATAACAATTTTAACTGCCGCTTTCCTCTGCCTTTTCGGTCTGACGGAAAGCACGGAACAGAACAATCAAAGTAGCAGAAATATGGAAGAACTGAATTTGACACAGGAATGGGACAAGACGTTTCCGAAGAGCGATAAGGTAAACGAAACCGTGCTGCTTATGACCGCAGGAGACAATAACGAGCATATTTTCGACCAGGCTTTGAGTTATTTCCATATCATCAGCGGCGTGTTGGGAGGAAAAGAGGTCGGAACTTATCTGGCGGGCGGTTGTACGGGGTGTGAGAATATAGCCCGTCAAATAGTACCTGAGCATCTTGAAAAAGCCTATAAAAGGGGATCGGAATTATAAATCTTAAAATAGAATAAGATATGAACAGATGTATTATTGTTATGGTCTTGCTACTTGTGACAGCCACATCCGTACTGACTGCTTGCAGTCCTGACGATGAACCTATAACAGAAAATCCGGTGACTCCCGTTCCTAATCTCGAAGAACCGGGCAACAACGACAATTCCGGAAACGGAAATAACGATAGCGGGAATAGCAATGGAAATCATGAAAATAATGAAGGAGAAAACGAAATGAACAGAAACATTACAGTCCGTGTAGGCGGTCGCAGCTTCGCCGTAACACTTGAAGACAATGCCACGGCACGTGCCTTTACCGCTCTGCTGCCGATGACGGTAACGATGAACGAGATGAACGGTAACGAGAAATACCATTACCTGTCAGAGAATCTGTCCACAGACAGTAACCGGCCGGGGACAATCCGGAACGGGGATTTGATGCTCTACGGTTCCAATTGTCTCGTTCTTTTCTATGAAACGTTCTCTTCGTCTTACAGCTATACCCGTTTAGGACGGCTTGATAATCCGTCAGGGCTGGCTTCGGCTCTTGGACGAGGCAATGTGACCGTAACTTTTGAAACCAGTAATAACTAAAACAATATCTCAAATGAAACTTATTAAAGATACTGAGTTCGGGGGCGAACGTCCCTTGTTCGAATCCCATGACCTCCGTTTGGAGAATGTGGTTATCCGTGCCGGAGAATCGGCCATCAAAGAGTGCAGCAACATCGAAGCGTTCGAATGCCGTTTCGAGGGTAATTATCCTTTCTGGCATGTACACGGCTTCAAAATCGACCGTTGTTACTTCGATGTCGGAGGCCGCTCGGCCCTGTGGTATTGCGACCACCTGAAAATGACCGATACGGTTATCGACGCGCCGAAGATGTTCCGCGAGATGAACGAAATAGACATCGAGAACGTAACGATGAACGATGCCGATGAGGTGTTCTGGCGTTGCAACGGCATCCGCATCAAGAACCTCAAACTGCATGGCGGCACTTATCCTTTCATGTTCAGCAACGACATTTATGTGGACGGACTGGAAAGTGACAGCAAATATGTATTCCAGTACGTGAAGAACGTGGAAATTCATAACGCCAAGATTACGACGAAGGATGCGTTCTGGGAAGTGGAGAATGTGACTATCTATGATTCCGAACTCAACGGAGAGTACCTCGGCTGGCATTCGAAGAACCTGCGTCTGGTCAACTGTCATATCACCGGTGAACAGCCGCTCTGCTACGCTCACGACCTCATATTGGAGAACTGCACCTTCGGACCGGATTGTGACCGGGCATTCGAGTACAGCACCTTGCAAGCCGATATTCGCGGAGCCATCACGAATATCAAGAACCCGATGTCGGGACGCATCGTGGCCGACGAGTTCGGTTCAATAACCATAGACGAGAACATCAAGGCTCCCGCCGATTGTGAAATCCGACTCCGGGACGAACGGACCTGTTTTACGGATTAAGGCGAAGATATGAAATACGACTTCGATAAACAGATTTCGCGACGGGGAACCGGTTCCTACAAATGGGACAGTGCCGAGAGCGAACATGTATTGCCGATGTGGGTGGCTGATATGGATTTCCGTACAGCCCCCGCCATCGTCGATGCTTTGCGCCGACGGGTGGAACACGGCATTTTCGGTTATACCCGTGTGCCCGACAGCTACCATGAGGCTGTTACGGGCTGGTTCGCGCAACGTCACGGTTGGAAGATTGACCGTGAATGGATAATTTACACATCGGGCGTAGTGCCTGCGGTATCGGCAATCATCAAGGCGTTGACCGTGCCGGGCGACAAGGTGCTGGTGCAGACACCCGTCTATAACTGTTTCTTTTCGTCCATCCGCAACAACGGGTGTGAAATGGTGTCATCCCCTTTGCGCTTTGCCGACAATACTTACACGATTGAGTACGAAGACCTGGAGCGTAAGGCCGCTGATCCGAAAGTGAAGGTGATGCTGCTGTGCAATCCCCATAACCCTGCCGGAAGGGTGTGGAGGCACGAAGAACTGGTACGTATCGGAGAAATCTGTATCCGTCATGGCGTTACGGTCGTTTCGGATGAGATCCATTGCGAACTGGTTTTTCCGGAACACCGTTACACGCCGTTTGCTTCTGTCTCAGAAGATTTCCTGCGGCATTCCGTCACCTGCATATCTCCCAGCAAGGCGTTCAATATCGCCGGATTACAAATTGCAAACATCGTCTGCGCCGATGCCGGCTGTCGGGCGAAAATCGACCGGGCCATCAACGACAATGAGGTATGCGATGTCAATCCGTTCGGGGTAATCGCTACACAAGCAGCTTATAATGAAGGGGAAGAATGGTTGGACCAACTTATTGAATATCTGCACGCCAATTATCTCTATATGCGGGAGTTTTGCCGTGAGCATCTGCCGGAATTTCCTGTTACGGTATTGGAGGGAACCTACCTCGTCTGGATGGACTGTCGCAAACTTTGTATGTCCTCGGAGGAACTCGAACGGCGATTGGTTGCCGAAGCCGGATTGTGGCTCAATGCCGGAACGATGTACGGCGCGGAGGGTGAAGGGTTCATGCGCTGGAATATCGCCTGCCCGCGTAATACACTGACAGAAGGTTTGAAGTGTTTTGTGGATTTTATAAAAAATCTTCAATGGTTACATACGTAATTCAAGGCTATCTATCCGGCGGAGCATATTGACAGTGTACGCCATCTTCTCGAAGACAAGGAACAGCAGATGCGCGGTATAGTTAAGCTACTTGATGAACAGCAAGCCCTTAATGAGAAAATTGCCCACCAAGTACCTGCAATCGTGCAGAAAAGCGTACAGGAACAGCCCAAGAAACCGAAACGAAAAGGATTCTTGGGAATCTTCGGCAAAAAGGAGGAAGTGAAACCTACGGTGACCATTACGATGCTCCGTTCTCTCAATCGGAATATGATAGCAGAGCAAAGGGGGCAAAGCCGCCGTCTTTCAGTACACGCTGACAGCCTTGCTGCACGGACCAAAGCAGTAGCTACGTCTACAGCACAAGCCACAGTACATCCTACCATCGGGTTGTTACCGATACCCAGGAATCCCATCATTTCCACGTGAGCAGGAACTGATGAAGAACCGGCGAACTGAGCGTCTGAGTGCATACGACCCATAGTGTCGGTCATACCGTAAGAAGTGGCTATACAGCATCCCTGTAACCTCTTTCTAATCTCTCATAAATTATTGTGTTACAGTTAGATATTCAAGTATTTAAAAGAACTCTCCAGTTATTAGTTACTGTTATATTGTTAAGTAGTCGTGAATAAGTCACAAACCTTATGAATTTAGTAATGTAGTTACTTCATTTTTCAGTTTGGGTAAATGATTAATAATCATACTCCAAAGTATATCTACTGATAAACTGTCATATCCATGTATAATGTAATTTCTTGCATCTACTATTTTGCGAGAATTAGTAATAGCTATGTCTTTATCAGCTTTCAATATCCTGTTCATAGCTTCACCTATAATTTCGATGTTTCTTTCTACCGCACGTCTAAGGCAAAGATTACTGTAAAAATCATCATATAATTTTGGCTCACTGCCGAAGAAACTTTCTATTTCTTCAATAGCAGTCAGAATATCTTGTAGGTGTTTCTTTGTTAAATCATCCATAAATTAAAGTTTTAGTGGCATCCACATTCTTTTTCAAATATGGATTTTTGATGGTTTGTTCTTCCAATAAGTCTATTTCTCTGCCCAATAATTCCTCCAGAGAGTATTTAAAATCAAAGTAGTTATCAAAGTAATCTTCTACTTCTTTTTTATTGAAATCCACTACTAAATCAACATCGCTTTTATCATTAAAGCGGTTGGTAAGGATAGAACCGAACACAAACAGTTTGTGAACCTTATGCTTTTTGCATAGGTCTATAATTTTATGAATATTGTTCTCTATCAGTTGCATATGTTCTGCTTTTTAATATAGCAAATGTAGTGATTCTATTTGTATTAACAATACTGTTTGAGGATAAGTTGAACTTGTTTCAATCACTTTTTTATCTATGTAATGATATTGTATATACTGATATAGTATAGTTTTCCGTTTGTTCAATATTCAAGCATAAGCTATATTTCTATTCTGATATTTTATAGCGGTGCTAAAATTCAGAGTAGGTATATAAAGCAATTTTTGTGCGGAATTACACCTGTTAATATTCTGTTTCTTTTGCTTTGTATCATCTTTGCTAATGGTTATCCTTATATATGTTAAACATTAAAATTTTATAGCTATGAAACATTTGATTCATGAGTTTTAGTTGCGCTCCAAGTAAGATTGAATTTCTCGCCTTCCGCACCATAATTATTTGCCCAACAAATCACAGTATGGTCAGAATTGAATGTATAGCATCTCTGTTCTTCTTCACTGTCAACTTCAAAACCAAGTTCCTATCAATGAACTTTCAAAATTCTCTTCATCATCATCACTACTGCAAGCTGTAAAGTTTACGCACATCATTATGGCAAATAAAGCCATTCCAATTAATCTAAATGCTTTCATTTTTAATCATTGCTTTACGCTCTGCATTGTGTTCTTCTAATACACTTAATAGGCTTCTTTCTTTTAAGCACGCTACTTTATCAAAGTAAGCATCATATAAAAGTTGAGCTGTAATAACGAATCCTCTGTCTAATAATTCAGCTTCTTTCCCATACAGTTTAGCTTTGACTGCCTTTAGGTAATTGTTGAGGCTTACAGTTTCTTCATCTTTGCCTCTTACCTGTTGTTTGTTCTTATCCCATTTTTCAATAGCCACTTGTTTACCTGTGGAGAAAGAGCATCTTTCACCATTTACAGTAATCATAGCTTCAATAGTAACACTACCATTTCTTCTTGCTTTACTTTCTCTTATAAAAAAGAGAATAGAAAATGAACTTCTTACCATTGTTTAATCATTTAGAATTAGACATTTGGAAGTCCTTTAAATGTGATGTATCTTTCTATTTATTAGATGATTATCTATGATTTTGTGACCACTTGTCAGAAAACAAGAAAATGGTCACAAATTGGTCACAATATAACCTTGTTTTTACCCAATTTAGAGGATAATCAGCCACACCATCATCCATCTTTAAACAGATAAATTCAAGGTCAATTTGCCACAATTCAATCACCTAATCACCATGATTTATAAAGAGAGTAGAGAAGAAAACAAAGCAGTAGAATAGGGAAGAAGTATCATCTATTTATGCCATATAGATAAAATAAAAAAATCCCCATAACTTTATCAGTTACAGGGATTTATATATTAGCAATGTATTATATTACTTGCTCAAAGCAGTAGCTACGTCTACAGCACAAGCCACAGTACATCCTACCATCGGGTTGTTACCGATACCCAGGAATCCCATCATTTCCACGT
>ERZ1694964.852-NODE-852-length-12882-cov-5.027130_pt1 | contig 12882 bp, 8 predicted proteins | sample MGYA00581613_ERZ1694964 | MGnify/ENA primary metagenome ERZ1694964 (study PRJEB42213, sample SAMN07424513) | human gut metagenome | biome: ENVO:00009003; feature: ENVO:2100002; material: ENVO:00002003 | host: Homo sapiens | place: USA | collected 2015 ...
GAGATGTAGCTCCGTCTCGTGGGCTCGGAGATGTGTATAAGAGACAGGAGCTATATGATACTTGCCAAGAGAAAAACATCCCAATAGAGGTATTGGTCAATAACGCCGGTATGTTTTTTTTCTGCGAGACCTTACAAGCTAAGGCCAACATCGTCGAGAAAATGCTCTACCTCCACGTGACCACTCCTACCCAGCTTTGTTATTATTTCGGGCAAGAGATGAAGAAACGGCGTCATGGATATATCCTCAATATGTCATCCCTATCTTGTTGGCTACCTTATCCGGGAATTACGCTGTACGCTTCCACCAAGCGATACTTGAAAAGCTTCTCCCGAGGCTTGCGTTCAGAGTTACTGGATTATGGAGTAAGCGTAACCGTACTTTGTCCCGGCGCCGTCGCCACGAATTTATATAACCTAAGCGACAACTTAAAGACCTTAGCGATCCGCCTAGGTATCATGATGCGTCCGGAAAAACTGGCTAAAAAAGGGATTAATGCCTTGTTTCACCACCGGGCTTCCCTATTACCGGGCCTCTTCAACAAAATATGCACACCCCTCGTAATGCTCCTCCCCCACGGCCTTGTCCGTTGGATCATGCGAACCACGAAATTAGTGAAGCTAGATCGATAATCCGACAAATAACATGCGAAATATTTGTCACATCAAACAAAAATCGTATCTTTGCACCGCTTTTTAGCCCCGTACCGTGTGATGGGAAATTAGGAAGCAAAATAACTAATTTTGAGTAACACAAAAATTAAAGAAAATGAAGACATTTGAGTTAGAAGGAAAAGGAAGAGAGATCGTCGCTCGTTCCGCTGATCAGAAAAGAGCCTTGAAGGCAATGCGTAAGAACAATGAAATTCCCGCTGTATTATACGGTGGCGAAAAAGTAACTCACTTCACGGTTACAAAAGAAGCCGTTCGTAAGTTGGTTTACACTCCGGAGATTTTCGTTGTTGAGTTAAGCATTGACGGTAACAAGACGATGGCAATCGTTAAGGACATGCAGTTTCAACCTGTAACTGACGAAATCCTTCACATGGACTTCTTGGAAGTATCTAAGGACAAAGCCGTAGTAATGGAAGTTCCGGTTGTTTTGGAAGGTCACGCAGAAGGTGTTAAAGCCGGTGGTAAGTTGTCTCTTCAAATGAGAAAACTGAAAGTGAAAGCTATATACGATCAAATCCCTGAAAAGTTGACGATTAATGTGGATCACCTTGGCTTAGGTAAGACTATGCAGGTAGGTGCTTTGCACTTCGAAGGTCTTGAATTGATGAACGCTAAAAACGCTGTTGTTTGCGCCGTTCAATTGACTCGTGCCGCTCGTGGTGCTCAGGCTAAAGGATAATCTGAGGTAAAAACATTATTACAATACATGAAGGGGAGGATATTCATAGAATGTTCTTCCCCTTTCTTTTATAGATTCGAGGATAATGAAATATTTGATAACAGGACTTGGTAATATCGGTTCCGAATATTGGGGAACCCGCCATAATATAGGTTTCCGGGTTGTCAACCATCTGGTAGAGAGCGTAGGAGGCAATTTCACTGAGGAGCGATACGGGGCAATCGCACGCATACGGGTGAAAAACTGTGACTTGATCGTGCTAAAGCCGAATACCTTTATGAACCTCAGCGGCAACGCCGTTCGGTACTGGTTGCAAAAAGAGAACATTCCCGTGGAAAATCTATTGATTGTCGTAGATGATCTGGCATTGCCATTCGGAACCTTACGTCTGAAACCAAAGGGTAGCGACGCCGGGCATAACGGGTTGAAGAATATCGCCCAGTTATTGAATACGCAGGAATATTCCCGCCTTCGTTTCGGCATAGGCAGCGATTTCCCACGGGGCGGACAGATCGATTACGTGCTAGGGAAATTTCCCCCGGAGGAATTGCAATTGATGCCAGAGATATTGGATCGTGCGACAGAGATCATCAAGAGCTTCTGCCTCGCCGGCATCCAGATTACGATGAATCAATTTAATAATAAATAAAAAGAGACTGAGAATACAGATATGAACGAGGTACGTATCGATAAATGGATGTGGGCGACCCGTATCTTTAAGACCCGCACGATAGCCGCGGAAGCTTGCAAGAAAGGGCGTATCATGATAGGTGGAGTAACGATCAAACCTTCCCGCATGATCAAGGTTGGCGATGTGATCCAAGTGCGTAAACCGCCGATCACCTTCTCTTTTAAGGTAATCGGATTGATCGAGAATCGTGTGGGCGCGAAGCTCGTCCCGAATTACTTGGAGAACGTGACAACCCCGGATCAGTATGAGATTCTGGAGATGAACCGTATCTCCGGTTTCGTGAACCGTGCGAAAGGTCTCGGACGTCCTACCAAGAAAGACCGTCGTGAACTGGAGCAATTCACTGAGCCGGAATTCATGGATGACGGATTCGATTTCGAGTTCGACTTTGGAGAAGAGGAAGAGTAGTAAGCATGCTGATTTCCATTTAATTACATTTACCAATATTTTCATCAAGAAGTAAAAGTATTTTCACCTAGAGGTAAAACTGTTTACATACTGATGTAACGCCATTTACCTCTAGAGGAAAAAACATTTACCATTAGAGGTAAATGGCGTTACAACGGTATGTAAACGGCAATTATCCCTATTGATTCTCCTCGGAAAGCAGATTCCCCTCCTCATCCCAGCTACGCCAGACACCAGATTTCTTCCCTGCCGTATAGAACATCTCATACAACAAATTTCCCTTATCACTCCAGATACGCCAAGGGCCGTCCTTTTGCCCTTCCTTATAAGAAGCCAGGCCGATCAGCTGTCCGTTCTCATTATATGTACGCCATTCTCCGTGAAAGATCCCATGATAATAGGAACGCACCTCGGCGATCTTGCCACTCGGATAATAAATCACGTAAGTTCCCTCCGGACGGCCATCTTTCAAATATAACTCCATCTTAAGCATACCATCGTCATAAAATTCCGTATAACGACCCGTATATGGAGTGGTTTGCGTGGCATCGGTATAATACTGTCCTTCGCTTAAAACCAAGTCTTGCGCTTGTACGGTCCATGAGGCCCCCGCCATAAAAGCAGAAAATAACAATAGCTTTTTATTCATGATACATTCTTATCTAAATTATATGCGAAAAGACACCGAGGGATCTTTCCGGATACCTCAGTGCCCCAAACAAATTCACAGCCTATTCAAAGTCAAGCTAAATTAATATTCAGTGTTATTCGGATCGAAGTTGGTCCAGTTAGCGGCCCAGTCATTCTTGCCATCAAAAGCTCCCTTATAAGATACCTTCTCGAAGAAAGCGTCGTTCAAAGCCGTATCAGAGAAATCCGCTCCGTCAATCTTATCCGCTACGATCGATGTATAGTCACCATCTTTAGCGATGATATCATTGCTGGAAGCGTAAGTAAGGTTGCTCAAGTCTGCTGTCTGAAAGTAATTTTGGCTAGTTTCATCCTTGAAATTCTCCCACATACCGGCGAAGATCACATTCTTAACAACCGCACCCACATTTGCGTTTTGCAGATACAAACCGTATGGCCAACCCACGAAAATCGAGTTATACACATTCAAGGAAGAGTTACGGCGGATGTGCATAGCGGCTTGGAATGATCCACCCTTAGCGCCATTAGCCGCGTCTTCCGTAACATAAAAGATATCATTTTCCGTTTTACCAGCTGATTCACCATAGAACGGACCGATCAAGGTCACGTTAGAAAAGACCGGAGTGGTAAGTGGAGTATTATTGGAACCATCAGCGTCGTTATCAGACTCGAAGCCATTGGACTTGGACGTATCAGCGTGCTTCGGGTCGCGAACGCCTAACAAGAACTGCAATTTACCTTGGAATCCATAGTCCGTATCAAACTCATCATCCCAACCTTTGTAAGCAATCAGGTGTTTTGCGTTTACCGTACCGCCAAACCACTCGAATGAGTCGTCGCCACAGAAAGAGACCTGCACGTATTCGATCGTAGTGCCACGGCCAACACCACCGCAAGTCAAACCATTGATCTCCTTATTTGGCTCCAATGGATAACCGGCGAACTCGATACGGACATATTTCACGATACCGGAGTTATCTTCCGGATCCTTTCCACCGTAGTAAGAACGAGGACCGCCCTCTATCTGAGCCTCGCCAGCCGTATTATTCACGATAGACTTGCCACAAAGAATCAAGCCACCCCAATCACCATAGGTACGAGAAGCTTTCGGTTGGTCGGAAGTGAACACGATCGGTTTCTCCGCCGTACCCTCGGCGATGAGCTTTCCGCCACGCTCGACGATCAAGGAGCCTTTAGACGATTTCTCCCCCTTGATTACCGTTCCCGGCTCGATCGTCAAGGTCACGCCATCCGTCACATATACGAAACCTCTCAACAGGTTGTTATCAGCAGCCTTCAAGGTCATATCCGAGGTAATCTCACCTTCCAATATAACATCTTGAGTTTCCTCTACAGGCGGCTCTACATTTACGAGATCATCATCGTCGCCACAAGCGGTTGTTCCAAACATCGTGGCCATACAGAAAGCGGCGGCCACACCTTTTAATAATAACTTGTTCATAAGTAAACGAATTTAGTTTATATGAGTGAATTCAAATTAAAACTTCACGGCTACACCTAGATTCACGGTCACACCCGGACGATAGCTACGGATTAATTGCTCAACCTCCCGTTTCTCTCCGGAAGCCTCTGTTAACTCTAGGAATTGTTTATATTCTACTTTTGAGTTCAATAGATCTTTTACGCCTCCCTTGACCTCCACGTATTTACCGATCTTCTTCGAGAAACTCAAGTCCAAGGAGTTACGGGGTATCTCATAGATATCGGGAATATCATCGTTCGGGTTCTGCTTCGGTACGCCTACCGTCTCAATACGCTTGCCAATCCGGTTATACAAGGCGGAGGCTGAGATTCCTGCGTTGTCATTCTGATAGAATAAGCCCGTATTGATCAAGTAAGGGGATTGCCCCTGCATCGCACGATCCCGCTCGAAAGAGCCCTCGGCGAAATACACCCTACTATGGATATAAGCCCCGTTGAATACGAAGCTCAAGCCTTTCAGACCGATAAAGTCCAGATTCTTCTTGATATCCAGCTCCACGCCGAAAGCATTCGCATGATCGGCGTTGTGGTATGTGTACTGCAATCCGGAACCCGCTTCCATATAGGTTTGCTCGATCGGATTATCGAACCGTTTGTAGAAACCGCCGATCGTCACCGTCTCACCCGGAGCCGGGTAAAATTCATAACGCAGATCCATATTATTCGCATAAGCGTTCTTCAAGTTTACGTTACCCGTGATATTCGCATCTAAGGCGAAATCATAATATACGTAAGGTACGATCTCCCGGAACTCCGCCCTATTCACGGAACGTCCATAAGCCAAGCGTACTTGGTGCTTCTCATTCAAATTATAAGCGATGTTGACGGAAGGAAAGAAATCCGTAGCGTTCTGATCCAGATGCACCGGTTTTATACCGTCCGACTCATAACCATCTAATTTCAATTGATAGTACTCCATACGTACACCTACGTTCGCATTCAGCCTCTCTCCCCAGTTCAGTTTAGCGGCTACGTAAGCGGCACCCAGCAGATTATCGGAAGTATAAGAGTCGCTCTTGTTCGTACTCTCTTTCATATAGATACGATCGGTCGATATATTTGCGTCCGAGAAGACCGAGCTGTAGTCCCATTCGGCAAAACGGTCATAACCACTTCCCAGCATATTATAGACAAAACGACGGGCATCAAAGTTACGTTTCTTAAACTCTCCATACACCCCCGTGTTCAAGACAGGGGTAAACATCTCCGAGACGGCGAACTTATGCTCGTAATTCAAGGCGGCGGAAGCGCTGTTATCTTTCAAGTCTTGATAATAACGAGTCGGGTCGGACACGTAATAACGAGAGTCACCATCCGTCGTACTCTCCAAAGATTTTACCACCTTGCGATCCGGTTCCTTGTAAGCGGCGAAAGCATAACCTAACGTCCAATCCAGTTTATTCATATCTTCTCTCAATTTATGCTCCCCGCTTAGCTGGCCGGAATAGGTAGTGCGTCCGGTATAAAGGGATTCCCATTTCCGGATATTTTGGTCGGAGTAGAAATCCGTTCCCTCTCGTTGCGATAAGGAAGAGGTTCCACGCTGGTTGAAGAAATTCCTGAACTCATATTTGCTCGTTCCCTTCATCAACGACCAGTTGAACAAGGCTCCTAATTTTGTCGTATTCTTATATTGTACATCATCGTAGCGGTAACGGTATGAGGATTGATCCTTGGCCATGTCGTACGAGAGGTAGTTGTTGTTTTTCATCTCGTAATAATCATAGCCTGTGCTATAGTTCACACTGGTGATATTACCGATCTTCATGTCACCGATATCAAAGGTACGATTCATCGTGAACGTCAGTTTCTGTTCCGGCATCGCCGTGAAATGACACACGTTCCATCCCGTATTCACCCGCTTCGTAAACGCCGCCGCATCCGCTGCCGATATGTCGTTCAAATGAGATGGGGCGTTCGAGGGTAACATTCGGGAGCCAGCGCCAAAGCCCAGATAATCCAAGGCGGAACCTTTCGTCAGTTGGAAATCTCGGAAAGCGGAGTTTGTATTAAACCCGACTTGATAGGAGACGTTGAGCGTATTACCCTCGGGAATATTCTTGGTCAGCACCCGCACGAAACCTCCGGAGAAATCCGCCGGCAATTCCGCCGAGGGGCTTTTATAGATCATCATATTATCGATCAAGGAAGAGGGCAGCACATCGAACGAGAAGGCACGGCTGTCCGTCTCGCTGGAAGGGGTCGTGGCATTGTTCAGCCATACATTATTATAACGTTGCGCCAGACCCCGGACCACGATGAAACGGTCGTCCACGATGGTGATTCCCGGGATACGGCGTAGTACCTCGGCGGCATCGCTATCCTGTGTTTTACTGATTTGCTGGGCGGAGATACCATTCACGACCGGAAGGCTCTTGCGTACGGTATTTAATACGGCCATCTCGGTTCCCAATTTCCGTTGGGCCACTACGACCACATTCTGTAATTGGAGGTTAGCATCGGAAAGCTCGATATTCAACACCGCCTCTTGGCATGCGACTACCGGAACATCCTTTACCGTTTGCGTTTGGTACGACACGTAAGAGGCGGCTACCGTATAAGTACCTGGTTTCACGTTCTCGATACGGAAATTACCGTCTATATCCGTGATAGCGCCAACCGTAGTCCCCTCGATCACAACCGAGGCGCCGATCAACGGTTCTTTTATCTTTGCGTCCGTAACCGTCCCGCAAATAACCCCTGTTTGTGCCCATAGAGAGAATGACAGGAAAACTCCCACCCAGAAAAGCCCTAACCTTTTCAATCTTTTGCCCCTTAAACTCTTTCCCATTATCTTACTACTTATTATTTCATCTTTGATTTCGACGCAAAAGTACGGGGGCGGTATTTCAAAGATGTTTAGATCCAATAACAATGAAGACAACAAATGTTACATTTTTAAGACCGCAACTTTTCCTTATCGTTTGACATAGCTAACGTATTTTTACTACATTTGCACTCCTGAATGCATAAAGACATTTAATAACATGAAGAACATTAAAATTTTCCCGAAAGACTGGTTGCAGTTGCATCCCTATAAACAAAGCACTCCCGTGGATTCCTATTATACCGGAATAGCGAACCGTATCTACGATATCATGGAGAAGACCGAGTTGGTAAACTCCTTCGAGGGCGAGGAAACAAAGCAGATCTGTATCCGCATGGCCGCCTACTTCGAAGACGTGATCTCCGGCATGGGGCTTTGGCGTGCCTTCATCCTTACCCATAAGGAGCTATACGGCAAATACCTCCCCTTCTACACTCCGGACGATCATTATTACGACGATGAGGTGAACCTTGAGGACGTGCGTTTCCTCCTTTGGCATTATACCCAGCAGTATCACGGCTATCGTAAAGGCACTTTTGTCAGTCCGGACAACCCTGCCAACGAATCCACCGGCATGCTTATCTACGACCTGTTCTGCAAAGAGTGGACCACGGCGCCGGAGAATACCCGCATGGCCAAGCTTTTCGCCCTTGATACCCGCTACGAGCGGCAAGAGGATTACGATCGTCTATTGCAATGGTTCCATTACGAATCCTATATCCTGCCTGAGTCGGCCCGGGAACTGAGCGACTTCGCCCACGACCGCTGGAAGGAGCAGCCCGACCTCAACCAAGAGCAGCTTAACAACCTGCTCGTCAACAGCCACGGCATGATGGCCTACACCAGCAAGACCTCCTTGCTAGGTCTGACCTCCCCGCAATGGCTGGCAAAGATATTGCCCGCCGAGCATCCCGACCATGCGGTATTTCAGAACACCGCCGACGAGTCTGTAGCCACCCTGCCCGACGATATGCTGGAGGAAAACCGCCAACAATACGAGACTTTCCGCAAAGCCGCCGGTGACAAACCGCTTCTCTATTTCGACAAGACCGAAGATGCACAAACATTTATCACGGAGACTTCCGGCCTTATCCCCGCCGAGAACTTCCATCTTCCCGAAGACTGGCAAGGCAAGAAACTGGCGATCTACGCCACGCCCGAGGAAGGCGCCCAAGTCATCACCCGAGACGTGGAGCTGATCAAGGATGAGAACAATCCCTTCTACGACGCCAACCGTGCCGCCAAGCAAGCGCTCTCTTTCTTCATCGTGAAACATTGCAGCGTTTACTTCCTGCCTGAGCTGGTAGACCGAGGCATGTTGGCCGACGCACAAACGAAAAGCCTTACCAGCCCGGAACGTGGCAAGGCGATCATACAAGATAATTGGAAATTCCTATCCCGCTATTTCATCCGAGAATATCCCGATAGATAAAACAGATAGGAAGCGACATCACAATCCGTGACAGCGCTTCCGGAGAAAAAGAAGCACTGTCGCAATCCGTGACAGCGCTTCCGGAAAAAAAGAAGCACTGTCGCAATCCGTGACAGCGCTTCCGGAAAAAAAGAAGCACCGTCGCAATCCGTGACAGCGCTTCCGGAAAAAAAGAAGCACCGTCGCAATCCATGGCAGCGCTTCCGGAGAAAAAGAAGCACTGTCGCAAAACGTGACGGTGCTTCTTTTTTAGTTTGTCTTTCATTTAGAAAACTAACCAGCCAAATATCTTTCAAATAAAAAGAATAAACCCAATAAATACTTACAAACAGAAACTTTAGATAAGATATTCTTATCTTTTCTCCGTTCTTTCGCTCCTGCAAGCAATCACATTATGCCATTAATACCTATATTTGCGAAACAAATTGACGCAATAATCATTTATACGCAAACATAAGGTCAACAAATGAAAACAAACAGAAATCATTTTAATAGCAGACAAGGATTATACGACCCGTCTTATGAACATGACGCTTGTGGAGTAGGAATGTTAGTAAATATCCACGGCGAGAAATCGCACGACATCATCGAATCAGCCCTTAAGGTACTAGAGAACATGAGGCATCGAGGCGCTGAGGGAGCCGATAACAAAACGGGTGACGGAGCGGGAATCTTATTACAGATCCCGCATGAGTTCATCCTCCTGCAAGGAATCCCAGTTCCCGAGAAAGGCAAATATGGCACCGGACTGCTGTTCCTTCCCAAAGACGAGGAACAGCAAGCAAGCATCCTCAGTATCCTCATCGAGGAGATCGAGAAAGAGGGATTAACCTTGATGTACTTACGCAAAGTTCCCGTTCATACGGAAATCTTAGGAAAGGACGCACAAGCGACCGAACCTGATATCAAGCAGATATTCATCATCGGCTGTAACGATCAGCAAGAGCTGGAACTAAAGCTATACCTCATACGTAAGCGGGTCGAGAAAAGGGTATCGGCCACCGACCTTCCGGCCAAGGATGATTTCTATATAGCGTCTCTTTCCACCAAAAACATCGTTTACAAAGGCATGCTGGAATCCATGCAGCTACGCCATTACTTTCCGGACCTGACGCAACCTTATTTCACTAGCGGACTGGCATTGGTACATTCACGCTTCAGTACCAACACCTTCCCCACTTGGAGTCTGGCGCAACCTTTCCGCCTACTGGCACATAACGGGGAAATAAACACGATACGGGGCAACCGGGGATGGATGGAGGCCCGGGAGAGCGTACTATCCTCCCCCAGAATCCCGGATATCAACGATATACGCCCGATCATCCAGCCGGGCATGAGTGACAGTGCCTCACTGGATAACGTATTGGAATTCTTCGTGGCCTCCGGGATGAGCCTGCCGCATGCCATGGCGATGCTGGTACCGGAGAGTTTCAACGAGAAGAACCCGATCTCCGAAGACCTAAAGGCTTTCTACGAATATCACTCCATCTTGATGGAACCGTGGGACGGGCCTGCCGCCCTGCTCTTTAGCGACGGACGCTACGCCGGAGGCATGCTAGACCGTAACGGTCTCCGCCCCGCCCGCTACCTGATCACGAAACATGACATGATGGTCGTGGCCTCCGAAGTCGGCGTCATGGATTTCGAGCCTAACGAGATCAAGGAAAAAGGCCGTCTGCAACCCGGAAAGATCTTACTCATCGATACCGAGAAAGGCGAGATTTATTACGATAGCGAGCTGAAGGAACAACTGGCGAACGCCCAGCCCTACCGTACTTGGCTGGAGAAAAACCGGGTGGAATTGGACGAGTTGAAATCCGGCCGTAAGATTCCTCATAAGGTAGAGAAATACGACAAGCTACTGCGTACGTTCGGATACAGCCGTGAGGATATCGAACGTATCATCGTACCGATGTGCACGGGAGGGGCGGAACCGGTCGGCTCCATGGGCAACGATACGCCACTGGCCATATTATCCGCCCGTCCGCAAATCCTCTATAATTATTTCCGCCAACAATTCGCCCAAGTAACCAACCCGCCGATCGACCCGATCCGCGAGGAACTCGTCATGAGCCTGACCGAGTATATCGGGGCCGTGGGAAGCAATATCTTAGTTCCAACCGAGAGCCACTGTAAAATGGTTCGGCTGAACCATCCGATCTTGACCAATACACAACTGGATCTCCTGTGTAACATCCGGTATAAGGGCTTTAAAAGTGTTAAGCTCCCCACTTTGTTTGACGCAGAGAAAGGATGCGCAGGACTGAAAGCTGCCTTGGACGAATTATGTAAGCAAGCGGAGCAATCCGTCACCGATGGCGTTAACTATATCATCCTAAGCGACAGGAACGTAGATAAGAAAAAAGCGGTGATCCCCTCCCTGTTAGCGGTAAGCGCCGTACATCACCATCTGATCTCCGTGCAGAAAAGGGTGCAAACAGCGCTGGTAGTGGAAACCGGCGAGATGCGTGAGGTAATGCACGCCGCCCTCTTACTAGGCTACGGAGCCAGTGCCATCAACCCTTATATGGCTTTCGCTATCTTGGATGATCTAGTAGACAGGCAAGAGATACAATTGAATTACGAGACTGCCGAGAAGAATTACGTAAAAGCCATTTGCAAGGGTTTATTCAAGGTTATGAGCAAGATGGGGATCAGCACGATCCGCAGTTACCGGGGAGCAAAGCTTTTCGAGGCGATCGGCCTAAGCCGGGATCTGGCAGATACTTACTTCGGGGGAACCACCAGCAACATCGGTGGTATCCGCTTGGAAGAGATAGCGGCAGATGCGATCGCCATGCACAATGACGCATTCTCCCACCCCACGGATTCTTTATTGGAACATAAAGGCATTTATTCCTTCCGCAAGGATGGCGAGAAACACGCTTGGACCCCGGACACCATTTCCATGCTTCAACTGGCTACCCGCTTGGGGAGCTACAAGAAATTCAAGGAATATTCCCATACGGTCGATGAGAAGGAAAGCCCCATATTCTTGCGTGACTTCCTGACCTTCAAGCGACGCACCCCGATCCCCTTGGAGCAGGTAGAGCCGGAAGAAGCAATCATGCGTCGCTTTGTCACGGGAGCGATGAGCTTCGGTTCTATCAGCCGGGAAGCGCACGAGACGATAGCTATAGCCATGAACAAGATACACGGACGCAGTAACACGGGCGAGGGTGGTGAGGACTCGGCCCGTTTCATCCCCCGTGAGGACGGGTTATCGCTCCGCTCCGCCATCAAGCAAGTGGCCTCCGGACGCTTTGGCGTGACCACGGAATATCTGGTAAACGCCGACGAGATCCAGATCAAGGTCGCCCAAGGAGCGAAACCGGGCGAAGGAGGACAGCTTCCCGGCTATAAGGTGAACGATATCATAGCGAGAACCCGTCACTCGATCCCGGGAATCTCTCTGATCTCTCCCCCACCTCACCACGATATTTACTCGATCGAGGACTTGGCGCAATTGATCTTCGATCTGAAGAACGTGAACCCTCAAGCCGAGATCAGTGTGAAACTCGTATCCGAGAGTGGCGTGGGAACCATCGCCGCCGGTGTAGCCAAGGCAAAAGCGGACCGGATCGTGATCTCCGGGGCAGAAGGAGGAACGGGGGCTTCCCCGATAAGCTCTATCCGTTACGCCGGAATCCCACCCGAGCTAGGACTATCCGAGACTCAACAGACGCTCGTGATGAACGGCCTCCGGGGACAAGTCCGCTTGCAAACAGACGGACAGTTGAAAACCGGACGGGATATCGTATTGATGGCGATGCTGGGTGCCGAGGAGTTTGGATTCGCCACCTCCGCCTTGATTGTCTTAGGCTGTGTGATGATGCGTAAATGCCATATGAACACGTGTCCGGTAGGTGTCGCTACCCAAGATGAGGAATTACGTAAACGCTTTCATGGCCGACACGAATATTTGGTGAATTTCTTCACCTTCCTCGCCCGTGAAGTTCGGGAATATCTGGCAGAGCTAGGCTATACGCTGTCTCTTATACACATCTGACGCTGCCG
>ERZ1694964.863-NODE-863-length-12804-cov-5.963448_pt1 | contig 12804 bp, 10 predicted proteins | sample MGYA00581613_ERZ1694964 | MGnify/ENA primary metagenome ERZ1694964 (study PRJEB42213, sample SAMN07424513) | human gut metagenome | biome: ENVO:00009003; feature: ENVO:2100002; material: ENVO:00002003 | host: Homo sapiens | place: USA | collected 2015 ...
ATATATATTTATCTTTTGAATAACCTGAATAACTCACCGATCCATAAAACTAGAGAGGAAGATCCGATAATAATCGCCCAATCTCTCAAGGACAAAGGTATTACGCTAAACATCTCGCCTCCAAAAGTGACGATCAGGTATTGACCGATCAAAATCAGTAATGCAACTAGCAAGAAACTTTTACTATCCTTTAAATTGGCGAAAGCGGAACGTCCTTCCATAAAAGCCTTCGCGTTAAACATATTCCAGAACTGTAGCATCACGAAGAAGCTGAAGAACCATGATAAGTCGTGTGGCGTTAAGCCGTCTTGCGCATGGAAATAGAACAACAAGCCCATCAAGATTACGACAAATGCGAATCCGACACCGAAAATATTGTAAGCCATCGGGCGGGTGATAATGAAATCTCCATCCTTACCACTGCGGCGGGGCTTATCTTTCATCACCCGTTCATTCGGTGGGAGAGAAGCCAATGCCCCGGCTGCGAATGTATCCATGATCAAGTTTACCCATAACATCTGCGTGATGGTCAAAGGCGATTCCGTACCTAATAAGGAACCCAATAGCACGATCAAACAAGCGGCTACATTGATGGTCAATTGGAATAACAGGAATTTCTGGATATTTCGGTACAAGGAACGTCCCCACATCACCGCACGGGTAATGCTACTGAACGAGTTATCGATAATCGTGATGTCGCTGGCTTCCTTGGCAACGGAAGTACCGTCTCCCATAGAGAGGCCTACTTGAGCAGCTTTCAAGGCTGGGGCATCGTTTGTCCCGTCGCCGGTAACCGCTACCACAGCGCCTTTTTGCTGTAATAATTGTACCAAACGCTGTTTGTCCGTAGGACGGGCACGGCACATGATCTTTAAGTCTAAGACACGATCCAAGGCCTCTTGATCGCTAAGCGCCTCGAATGCGGGACCCGTGATAATGTTCCGGTCGGTATCATTCGCTTTCCACGTACCGATCTGTCGTCCGATTTCTTTAGCCGTACCCGGTGTATCTCCGGTGACGATCTTCACGTCGATACCTGCGTCCAAGCAACTTTGAACAGCGGGGGGCACATCCGCACGTACCGGATCGGAGATAGCGACGATACCTAGGTACGTTAAATCCGTATCATGTAAACGACCCTCAACGAAGAAGGTCTCATCCATTCCATCCTCGATTATCTGGTAAGCGAAGCCAAGCGTACGCATCGCTTGGTTCTGGTAATCCAATAATTGTTTTTCGATGCCGGCTTTACATTCCGCCACCGTTTTGTAAGTTCTGTCTATCGCCACCCGGTTACTGTTGGCCAGTACGATTTCGGGAGCACCTTTCACGTAAAGTACCTTCTTGCCGAGTAACGGTGATTGTACGATTGTAGCCATATATTTCCGTTCCGTAGAGAAGGTCAATTGATCTAGGATCGTAGCGTTCTCTCTTAATTCCAGATAATTTTGGTGTTGTCCGCTCAACCAGAGTAAAAGGGCGGCCTCCGTCGGGTTTCCAAGGGTTTTTACCTTTTCTTCCGAGAAATCGAGGAATGCCGTGGAGTTCGTGGAGATACCTTCTTTGATCAGGTTACTTAACTCATCCTCCCCAAGCTTTTGGTCTTTCAGGTTGTAGAAATTCGTTTGGTAGACTTGCATTTGGTTCTGCGTCAACGTTCCGGTCTTGTCCGTACAAATTACGGTAGTCGCTCCCATGGTCTCACAGGCGTGCATTTTGCGGACAAGATTATTCGTCTTCAACATACGGTTCATGCTGAGGGCCAAACTTAACGTGACACTCATCGGTAATCCTTCCGGAACGGATACCACGATCAACGTAACCGCTACCATAAAGTAGTTGAGGATATGGGCGATGATGTCCATCGCCGGCATCCCGGGGAAGCTATCCGATAAAAGGAATTTTACGGTCAAGGCGATGAACGTCACTCCGGCGATCGTATATCCGGCTTTGCTGATCACTCCGGCCAAACCTTTCAATTGGATCTGTAAGGGAGTCTCTACATCGCTCTCGATTTGCGAGCCTTCGTAGACCTTACCGTATCCGGTAGCGTCACCCACCTTTTCTACTTGCATTACGCCATGTCCGTCCACGACCGTCGTTCCTCGCATGACTACATTGGACGGATAAGTCGCTTCCGTATCGAAATCCGCCTCGTTTGTTGTCTTGCTGATAATCGGTTCACCGGTTAGTGTGGATTCGTTGATCTGTAGGGAAATGGCTTCAAGCAAATGTCCATCTGCGGGAATTTCCTCACCTGTCTCCAAAACAACTATATCGCCTACGACGACCTCTTTTTTCGGTATTTGGCAGATATTCCCGTCACGGATTACCTTCACTAAAATATCATCATTGACTGTATTCAAGATATCGAATGCCTTGTTCGCTTTCACCTCGAAGAAAAAGCCCACGCAACTGGCAAGCATGATAGCGAAGAAAATGCCGATCGGCTCCAAGAAGGCCGTAAAACCTTTCGCCTCAGGTCCCCAGCAATGTACGCCAGCGATTATCATGGACAAGAGCCATGCCACTAATAATATACGAATAATAGGATCTTCGAATTTCTCCAAGAATTGGCTCCATAACGAAGCTTTCTGGGGCGGGGTAAGTACATTCTCGCCGTGAAGGCGCCTGCTCTCTTCTACTTCTTGTTTGGTTAATCCTCGGTACTGATGTTTTTTCTCCATAAATTTATTAATCTGATTAAGAAAATAGGATAGCAAATTACGTAAAGTTATACGACATATACAAGGGTTTAACCTTTTTGCATATATTTGTGTTGTATAACGAATTAATTTTTAATTAAAAGATGAAGAAAGTACTATTCATGTTATTGGTTATGTTCGCTTTGAGCGCCTGCCAATCAAAGGATTCATATGTGAAGGAGTTTAGTGATTTTGTCGATAAGGTGGAAATGGAGGCCGCTGATTATACCGATAAGGACTGGAAGAAGGCAGATCTGAAATTCTCGGATCTATCCACGGATCTTTACGCCAAGTTCGAGGAAGAGCTAAATGCCGATGAGAAAGCGGAGATCATTAAATTGCAAGCGACATACGCCGGATTGAAAATGAAAGCGGGCGTGAAAGACGCTGCCAAGAAAGTGGATAAGTTCTTGGATGGTTTGAAGGAAGGAACAAAATAACCTCTAATACGAAAATAAGATGAACAGAAATTGGGTGTATTCGCTATTTGCTTTATGGATCGTCTGCTCGTTCGCTTGTACGCAGTCTAAACCTGTGGCGAATGTGGAAGTTCAGAAAGAGAATTTCGTATTCTCTATAAAAGGGACAGATACATTGTCCTTGGACAAGTATGAGTTGCCTTCTATATCGCCCGCCTCAAAAAAGCCTGTGATGATTTTTGCTTTTGGCGGTGGGTTTAAAGGGGGAGATAAGGCGGATAAAGGATATATTCCCTATTTCGAGTTCCTCGCCCGAAACGGATTTGTGGTCGTTTCTACGGATTATCGTACCACCTTGAAGAATCTGGATCCTTCTAAAGTCTCTTCTCCGATGGACTTTATCGCGGCCTTGCAGCATGCGATCGATACGGCGGTAGAGGATTTTTATGATGCTACCGGTTTTGTGATCAACCAAAGCTCGGATTGGAACATCGATGTGGAGCAGATCGTAGCGAGCGGTTCGAGTGCCGGGGCGATTACGGTATTGCAGGCAGAGTATGATTTATGTAACGGACATGAGTTGGCGAAAAGGCTACCGGCAGGTTTCAACTATGCCGGTGTGATCTCATATGCCGGTGCGGTCTCTGGTGTGCTTCCTCCACATTGGGAAAAGATGCCTTGTCCGATTATGCTATTCCATGGCGATGCGGATAAAACCGTTCCTTTTGAACAAGCCGCTATGGAGAACCTCGGCGGTTTATGGGGATCATCCGCTGTAGCGAAAAGTCTGGAAAATCTTCAAGCTTCCTATTATTTTTATAAGGTAGAGAATGCGGGGCATGAGATCTCTGGGCTCCCTATGTCCCGGAACCAATACGATATCATGAGCTTCTTGAGCCGTCAAGTCTTAGGCGATGAGAATTTAGCGATCACGACAGACGAACGTGTTCCCGGTGATACGATCGTACGGAAAGATTTTACCGTACAGGATTATATCTTGGATAATTTGCGTTAATATGATAATGAAATATAAACAGCCTTAATTTGACCTTTTTAGATTAAACTATTCACCCGAAGGATTGTCTTTACTATATAGAGTGATTAATAGTGTGTTTAGTTTATTAAGGTTATGAGATTAACAAGGTTAGTTGGATTTTTAGGGATTGTCCTTTTTTGTGCGGGGCAATCCCTTTTTGCTCAAAGTAAGCAAGAGCGGAAGGAGCAAAAAGAGAGAGTAGTGAGGGAGATTGTGGATAGCGGTCGTATTAAGATCGATGTGGATCGTGCCGTACCGATGGCCGGGAGATCCGTCAATCTTACTTCCCCCTACTCATTGGAAATATATGGTGACTCGATCCTGTCTTATCTTCCTTACTTTGGACGTGCTTACTCTGCTCCTTATGGTGGTGGAGAGGGCTTGACGTTTAAAGAAGTGGCGACAGAGAAGGAGCAAACCTCTGAAAAGAAAGGTAGTTCCGAAATCAAGTTCCGTGTAAAGACCAAAGAGGATGTATACATGTTTCGGGTGGAAGTCTATCCGAATGGCTCGGTGACAATCAATGTGACACCCGTGAATAAACAGGCTATTACCTTTTATGGTGATGTCGCCTTAGACTTGAAATAGTCGTCCTTGCCATGTATCTCTTTTTTCGATCCGCTTATTTACCTTAGCGGTAAATTCGAAATTCTTTAAACCCCAATCCGGTGCGATCAGTAGCTCTTTGGGGGATTGTGATACGAACCTCTCTACTACGATAGAGGGGGTCAGTCGTTCAATGAAGTCTATCACTAATTCGATATATTTATCAGCCGTATATAAATGGAAATCAGAAGGATCTTCCTTGAACTCTTTCGCCATGCGGGTATTCTTGATTAGCTGCAATTGGTGCAGTTTAAGTGTCGTGATCGGGAGGCGTGATAAGACATCCGCATGGTGTAATATTTCATCCCTACTTTCTCCCGGTAGTCCGAGTATCAGGTGTGCCCCAGTGTAAATACCTTTTGCCGCCGTACGACGGATAGCGGATTCCGATTCTTCATGGGTATGCCCTCTGTTTATGCGGACTAAGGTCTTATCAAGCGTACTTTCCAATCCATATTCAATCATGACGAATTTTCGCTGGGAAAGCTCCGCAAAATAATCCAATAAACCTTCCGGCATACAGTCCGGACGAGTGCCGACAATCAATCCTTCCACTCCGGGATAGGCAAGCGCTTCCTCATATTTGAGAATAAGAGAGTCTAATCGGTCGTATGTATTCGTGTAGGCTTGGAAGTAGGCCAGATACCGCATATCCGGATATTTGCGGGAAAAAAAACGTACGCCTTCCTCTAATTGCTCGGTAACGCTTTTCTCCGTATGACAGTATTCTGGACTGAATGTTTGGTTATTACAATAGGTGCAACCGCCCCATCCTTTAGACCCGTCTCGGTTCGGGCAGGTGAAGCCTGCGTTTATGGAAATCTTCTGAACCTTGAATTTGAATAGATCCCGTAGAAAATCCCCAAATTCATAATATCGTTTAGTTTTTTTCATAAGACAAAGATACGATTTCTCGCAATTTGAATCACTTTTTTATGCTAACTTCGCGTTTCAATCTGAAATAAAGAGTATAAATGAAACGATTAGGTTTTAGTTTATTGCTTTCGTTGGCCGTATTCGGAAGTGTGGCCGCACAAACCGGAAGCAAGCATGTTGACTTAAAAGAAATAACTGATGGGAAATTTCGTCAAGTGACGGCTATCGGAGAGATGCGATCCCTGCCGGATGGAGAACACTACACAGCCATGAACGCCGATAAGAGTATGATCATTAAATATTCCTATCGTACGGGAAATCCTGTGGATACATTGTTTAATGCCCGTAAAGCTCGTGAATGTACCTTTACGGATTTTGATGGATATACAATCAGCAGCACCGGGCATCATATCTTGGTTTGGAGGGATACGGAGTCTATTTATCGTCGCTCTACCAAGGCTGTGGTTTATGATTATGACGTACGTCGTAATTATGTGAAGCCTATTTCCGATGCCAAGGGTAAGCAAATGATCCCGACATTCTCGCCGGATGGTCGTATGTGCGCTTATGTACGGGATAATAATATTTGGATACGTAAGTTTGATTTCGACACGGAGGTACAAGTCACCAAGGACGGTGAGTTGAATAAGATATTGAATGGCATCACGGATTGGGTGTATGAGGAAGAATTTGCGGTGACAAATCTAATGGCGTGGTCTCCGGATAGCGAGTATCTGGCCTTTGTCCGTTTTGACGAGTCCGAGGTGCCCGAATATTCTATGCAGATGTATGGTGAGGGACTTTATCCGGGGTATTACGAATATAAATATCCGAAGGCCGGGCAGAAGAATTCAAAGGTTTCCGTACATTCTTATAGCGTAGTCACCAAAGACACGAAGGAGATGAAGGTCCCGGTAGAAGGCGACTTCTATATTCCCCGCATTACTTTCACGCAGAATCCGGATCAGTTGGCTATCATGACATTGAACCGCCAGCAGAATGTATTCAATATGTATTATGCAAATCCGAAGAGCGGTGTGTTCCGTTTGATCTTGCGTGAGGAAAATAAATGCTACGTGGATTCTGATTGGTTGACTTCCATCCAGTTCTTGAACAATGGGTTTACCTATGTGAGTGAACAAGATGGCTATTCCCATATTTATTTGTATTCCCCGACAGGTGTTATGCAACGTCAGGTAACTCAAGGGAACTGGGATGTCACGAAGTTCTTGGGCGTGGATGAGAATACGAAGACTTTCTATTACGAGTCTGCCGAAGAAAGCCCGATCCGCCGTTCTATCTATAAGATCGACGCTAAAGGCGTGAAGACAAAACTCTCTACGGAAGAGGGTATGAATAAGGCGGTCTTTAGTGACAATTTCGCTTATTTCGTGAATACCTATTCCAATGCGAATACCCCGGCGAAGATTACGGTGAATGAGACGAAGACCAAAAAGGAACTACGTGTTCTGCAAGATAACGCCGCGTTGAAGAGTAAGCTGAAGGAATATGTTTTTGCTAAGAAGGAATTTATGAAGGTACATACGGCTTCGGATTATGAGTTCAACGCTTGGATCGTAAAACCCGCTGATTTTGACCCGTCGAAGAAATATCCGGTGATGATGACGCAATATAGTGGTCCTAACTCCCAGCAAGTATTGGATCAATACGGTTTCGATTGGGAGCAATATCTGGCCTCAAATGGTATTATCGTGGTATGTGTGGATGGTCGTGGAACCGGTGCCCGTGGTGAGGCATTCCGTAAATGTACTTATTTGAGAATGGGCGAGCTGGAATCCAGAGACCAAGTGGAGGCTGCGCAAGCGTTGGGCAAGTTACCTTATATCGATAAGGATCGTATTGCGATCTGGGGTTGGAGTTTCGGAGGTTATAACACGTTGATGGTCTTGAGTACCGGAAACGGAACGTTTAAGGTGGGTATCGCCGTGGCTCCTCCGACGGACTGGAAATATTATGACTCCGTTTATACGGAGCGTTTCATGCGTACCCCGCAAGAGAATTTCGAGGGCTATGCGGCTACCTCCCCGTTACGCCGGGTGAAAGACTTACAAGGCAAGTTATTGCTGGTTCATGGAACCGCCGATGATAATGTTCATTTTATGCAAACAATGGAATATGCCGAGGCTTTGGTTCAAGCGGGTAAGCAGTTCGATATGCATGTTTATAAAGATCGGAATCATAGCATATACGGTGGTAATACCCGTTACCATTTGTATACGAAGATGGCTAATTATTTATTCAATAATTTGTAAGACATGGCGCAGCATTTAAGAAAGCCGGATTGGTTGAAGATCCGGCTTGGCGGAAATGAGCAATTCACGAAGACAAAAAGTATTGTTGAATCTCATTGCCTTCACACAATATGCACAAGTGGTAAATGCCCGAATATGGGTGAATGTTGGAGCCGGGGAACAGCTACATTCATGATCGGTGGTGAGATCTGTACTCGCTCTTGTCGTTTTTGTAATACGCTAACGGGTAAACCTCTTCCGTTGGACCCGAAAGAGCCTGCGAATGTAGCGGAGAGCATCCGTTTAATGAATCTCAAGCATGCGGTGATCACGTCCGTTGATCGTGATGACTTACCAGACTTAGGCGCTTCTCATTGGGTAAATACGATCCGTACGATCAAAGAGGTGAATCCTCAAACGACTGTGGAAGTCTTAATCCCGGATTTTCAAGGACGATTGGATCTGGTTGATCAGGTCGTGGATGCGGCGCCTGAGATTATCTCCCATAATATGGAGACTGTACGCCGTATCAGTCCGCAAGTGCGTAGCGCCGCTAAGTATGACGTGAGCTTATCCGTTTTGCGACGAATCGCTGAACGGAGTGTGGTAGCCAAGACTGGTATCATGGTCGGACTGGGCGAGACCGAGGATGAGGTGCTTGAATTAATGGATGATGTTTTGCTGGCGGGTGTTTCTGTTTTAACAATCGGGCAGTATTTACAGCCCTCTCGCAAGAATATTCCCGTCTCTGAATATGTGACTCCTGAATGCTTTGAATATTATAGACAGCAAGCCGTTGGCAAAGGTTTTAAGAAAGTAGAGAGCGCTCCGCTGGTACGCTCGTCGTACCATGCGGAAAAGCATATATGATTCATGAACTTTTGACAATCTTTGTTGTTATTAATATAAAAGTGGACTAAAGGGGGGGAAGGAATGAACAGAGTAAAGAAAGGTCTAGATAATCAGGCGATAGGTTTATTGCCATTGTTGTTATTCATGTTTTTGGATAACTATTTTTCTTATTTATTATCTTTTATAATTGGGGTTACTTTCTGTTTTGTTTGTATTTTTTTGTTTCAGGTGTTGAGCAAGGATAAGGTATACCAATTTATGCTTCTGCCATCGGCGGGCACATTGGTCTTATATTCCGTATTTCTTTGTCTCAAGCTTGAACCTGTGTTGTTTATATACTCTCCTCTTATCACGGAAGTATTACTGGTCGTGGCGTTAGCGATCGTGGGGTTCACGAGGAGAACGGTCATACAACGTATACGCGATTCGAAACGTCCCTCTTTTAAACGTACTTTGCTTCGTACTACCTTGAACGAATTTTATTTCCTCGCTCAGTTGGTACAGAACCTGTACACGTTGCATCTTTTCATCATCTTGTTATATAGTATCTTGCCGGAAACGATGCAGAATATGCGTACCGAACGTTTTTTATACCGGGAGTTGGGATTGGTAATCGGTGTTTTGGTCATTGTTTATGAGCAAATACGTTTGTCCTTGATGCAAGGTAGCTTGAAAAAGGAAATGTGGCTTCCCGTATTGAATGACAATGGGAAGGTGATCGGTTGTATCGCACGTTCGGTCAGCCGCTCTTTACCGAAGAAATACTATCATCCGATCGTGCGTATCGCCGTTGTTTATAATGGTATGTTATATCTGGTGAGACGAAGTAAGGATGAGTTTGTCTCTCCGGATACGATGGATTATCCGTTCCATAATTACGTGCTCTTCCGACATAGTATAGATAGCACGGTCAAAGAGACTCTCGGAAGTTTGGCGCAAGATAAATCAATTGCTCCACGCTTCCTGATCCGTTATACATTTGAGAACGAGAAGGTGAAACATTTGGTATCTCTCTATGTTATTTGTTTACGTACGGAAGAGCAATTAAATCAATGTAAGCGCCGTAGCGGAAAGCTTTGGACAGCGAAACAAATCGAGGAGAACTTGAGCTCCGGGGTGTTTAGCGAATATTTTGAGAAAGAGTTCGCTTATTTGCAAAATACGATTCTTTTCGCCGAGAGTTTCTGTTGCGGTAACTAATCATCTTATAATGCCCGATTCCCTAGCTCTATAACTTCCAAATCTTTGATATCCTTTTCCGCAATAACGAAACGTAATAAGGTACGTACTTGATGAAAGCCACTTTTTCCAGCCGCTCCCGGATTCATATGCAGACACTTCAAGCTTCGATCGAATACTACTTTCAGGATATGCGAATGTCCGGAGATGAATAGATTTGGCCGTGTATCGTATAATTCTTTGCGGATCTCGGGATTGTAGCGGCCCGGATAACCTCCGATATGAGTCATCATAACGTTCACGTCTTCTACCTTGAAATGAGCTACTTTAGGATATTGCAGGCGAATGGCTTGTCCGTCTATATTTCCGTATACGGCCCTGAAAGGTTTCAATGCCTCGAATTTCGCAGCCAAAAGATCGGAGCCTATATCGCCCGCATGCCAGATTTCATCGCAATCTTTAAAATATTCGGCGTACTTATCATCCCAGTACGCATGGGTGTCTGAAAGCAATCCAACTTTAATCATAACAATTTCTTTTATTGCTCGAAAGTATCTATATTTACACGCCTAAGATAAGAATATTATGGAGAATTCATATCAATATTTTAAACGGGACTTAAGCTGGTTGTCGTTTAACTACCGTGTCTTGCTGGAAGCGGAAGATGATACGCTGCCTATTTATGAGCGTATTAAGTTCCTTTCTATCTATTCCTCGAATCTGGAAGAATTTTATGAGATCCGGGTTGCGGAACACCGGGGGGTAATCATGAAAAAGAATTATTCGGAGGAGAGCGCAGCTGAGGCGGAAGAGACCTTGGCGGCTATTACCCGGGAGGTTAACCGCCAGCAACGGGACTATTACCGTATTTTCTCGGAGAAGATATTGCCGGAATTGAATCGCCAGAATGTTTACTTATACCAGAATGAGAAGCCGGAACCTTTCCATGAAGAGTTTGTCCATAATTTCTTTAATGAGGAGGTTTTCCCATTCCTGTCGCCGGTCATGATTCAAGCCGGTGATATACGTACGTTCATCCGGGATCGTCGGCTTTACCTTGTGATTCGTATGATTAAGCGGAGCAAGCGGATGAATGAGCCGGGCTTCGTACCCGAGTATCATTATGCGTTGATGAAGATTCCTTATGCGAAAGTTCCCCGTTTTATCGAGTTGCCTCCGCATGACGGGAAATATTATATCATGTTTATCGACGACATTATCCGTGCGAATTTACAGAATGTTTTTCCCGGTTATATTATTGATGGCTGTTACAGCATCAAGATTTCCCGGGATGCGGATATTTATTTGGATGATGAGAGCCGGGCGAATATCGTGGAGAATATCCGTAAGAAGGTAAAGAAACGCAAGATCGGAGCCTTGAGCCGTTTTATGTATGATCAAGCGATGCCGGATGATTTTCTGGCTTTTGTTTGCGATGCCTTTGGTATTACGTCGGAGGACTTGGTGTTAGGTGGACGATATAATAATTTGCAGGACTTGATGAAATTGCCGAATCCGGCGGGAAAGCATTTGGAGCAGCAGCCACCGGTGCCTATGCGTGTGCCTTTCCTCGATGAGATGGGGTCGGTATTCAAGGCCGTGAAGAAGCGGGATATCTTATTGCATTTCCCTTATGAGTCGTTTGATTATTTGATCCGCTTTTTGATGGAGGCGGCCTTTGATCCGAAGGTGGATGAGATCAAGATTACCCAGTATCGAGTGGCAGAGAATTCGGCCGTGATTAATACGCTGGTCAGCGCTGCCCAGAATGGTAAGAAAGTGACGGTATTCGTGGAATTGAAAGCCCGTTTCGACGAGGAGAATAATATGAGTACGGCAGAGCGTATGGAGCAGGCCGGTATTCGTATCATTTATAGTATTCCGGGCTTGAAAGTACATGCGAAGGTCGCGGTCATTCTTCGGAAGGATACGTCCGAGGGACTTAAACGGCGTGATTTTGCCTATTTGAGTACCGGTAATTTCAATGAGAAGACGGCCAAGATCTATTCGGATATGGCGTTATTGACTTCGAATACGGAGATTATTACGGATATCAATAAAGTATTCGCTGTTTTGGAAGGGCGTATGAAAGAACCTACTTTCCGCCATTTGTTGGTGGCCCGTTTCAATATGGTCTCGGAATTGACTGGTAGGATTCGGCGGGAGATCGAGCATGTGCGGGAAGGCCGAAAAGGACGGATCATATTAAAGATGAACGGACTGCATGACCAACATATGATCGAGGAACTCTATCATGCGAGTGAGGCGGGGGTAGAGATCGATCTGATTGTTCGGGGGATTTGTTGCCTGGTACCGAACCAACCTTATAGCGCTAACATCCGGGTTACTCGTATCGTGGATATGTTTTTGGAGCATTCCCGGGTTTGGTATTTTCTGAATGATGGTCAGGAGGATCTTTTCCTTACCTCGGCGGATTGGATGCGTCGGAATTTGAACCGACGGATCGAGACGGCTTTCCCGATCCTTGATCCGGATCTGAAGAGGGAGATAATCGATATCTTGAATATCCAGCTAAGTGACAACGTGAAAGCTTGTTATTTGGATGGCGAGTTACGTAATAATTTTAAGTGTGATGATAATCCGGTAAAAGTGCGTTCGCAATTGGCTATCTATGATTATCTGAGAAATAAATCCATACGGTAACCGGGATGGGGGAGTTTTGGGGATTTGTTGATTGGGGGGCTGGTTGCTTAGCCTTGATCGTGGCGGTGGTATTTAGCTTTTTGTTGGGAGTACGTACGGGACGTATCCGGGAGAGAAATGAATCTGTCCGTTCTCGCATTCGGCAGAATAAAGCGAATATGTATCGCTATAACTGTCTCTTATACACATCTGACGCTGCCGACGAATAGCCTTGT
>ERZ1694964.893-NODE-893-length-12428-cov-7.981007_pt1 | contig 12428 bp, 9 predicted proteins | sample MGYA00581613_ERZ1694964 | MGnify/ENA primary metagenome ERZ1694964 (study PRJEB42213, sample SAMN07424513) | human gut metagenome | biome: ENVO:00009003; feature: ENVO:2100002; material: ENVO:00002003 | host: Homo sapiens | place: USA | collected 2015 ...
ACACAAGGCTATTCGTCGGCAGCGTCAGATGTGTATAAGAGACAGGTATAGAAAATAATAAAATAAAAGGTTATAAATCTACCCTCACCATCCCTCACCCTTGACCCATTCATTAGCGCAACGTTTAACTCATTTCTGCACAAACAGTACGTACTGTTTTCTACACCTCATTCAGTTAAAAGCAACTATACTTATACTTTCCTTTTTTTAAAAGCTATGAAGTACCCGGAAATTTATTACCTTTGTGTAATTGATTTATAAAACCGGAGTATATGAGCACTAAAATTTATCCCATTGGTATACAGAATTTCGAAAAGATTCGTAATGACGGTTATTTCTATATTGATAAAACGGCATTGATGTATCAAATGGTAAAAACCGGTAGTTATTATTTCTTAAGCCGCCCGCGCCGCTTCGGAAAGAGTCTGCTCATCTCTACTCTTGAAGCCTATTTTCAAGGAAAAAAAGAACTGTTTGCAGGACTGGCTGTAGAAAGGTTGGAAAAGGATTGGATTAAATATCCGATACTACATCTGGACCTTAATATCGAGAAATATGACACTCTGGAGAGCCTGGATAATATACTCGAAAAATCGCTGACTGCTTGGGAAAAGCTCTATGGAGCCGAGCCATCCGAACGGTCATTTTCCCTGCGTTTCGCCGGCATCATTGAACGCGCCTGCAAGCAGGCAGGACAGCGCGTAGTCATTCTGGTAGATGAATATGATAAACCTATGCTGCAAGCCATCGGTAACGAAGAGCTACAAAAGAAATTCCGGGATACTTTAAAACCTTTTTATGGGGCACTTAAAACAATGGATGGGTGCATAAAGTTCGCGTTCTTGACCGGTGTCACCAAGTTCGGCAAAGTCAGCGTGTTCAGCGACTTGAATAATCTGGATGACATATCAATGCGGAAGGATTATGTTGAAATCTGCGGTGTCAGCGACCAGGAAATTCACGAAAATCTGGAAACAGAACTTCATGAATTCGCAGATGCACGCGGAATAACATATGATAGGCTCTGTACAGAATTAAAAGACTGTTATGACGGTTATCACTTTACGCATAATTCTATCGGCATATATAATCCGTTTAGTCTGCTCAATGCTTTCAAATATAAAGAGTTCGGTAGCTATTGGTTTGAAACGGGCACACCTACCTATCTGGTTAAGTTACTAAAAAAGCATCATTATGATCTGGAACGGATGGCACACGAAGAAACTGATGCACAAGTACTGAATAGCATCGACTCCGAATCAACCAACCCGATTCCAGTGATTTACCAAAGCGGATACCTCACCATTAAAGGATATGACGAACGTTTTGGCATATACCGTTTAGGTTTCCCCAACCGTGAAGTAGAAGAAGGATTCATTCGCTTTCTGCTTCCTTTTTACGCGAATGTGAATAAGGTGGAATCCCCATTTGAAGTTCAAAAATTCGTCCGTGAAGTAGAAACGGGAGATTATGATTCTTTCTTCCACCGCCTGCAGAGTTTCTTTGCCGATACGACTTACGAAGTAATCCGGGAGCAGGAACTACATTATGAGAACGTACTTTTCATCGTTTTCAAGCTGGTTGGCTTCTATACCAAGGTGGAATACCACACTAATGACGGGCGTATAGATCTCGTACTACAGACAGAGAAGTTCATTTATATAATGGAATTCAAGCTAAACGGAACAGCAGAAGAGGCTTTGCAGCAAATTAATGACAAACGCTATGCGCTACCTTTCGAAGCGGATGGACGGAAACTATTCAAGATAGGAATTAACTTCAGTGAGAAAACCCGTAATATCGAAAAATGGGTGGTAGAATCCTGAAGTATACCCCGCCTTGAAAAGAGACTGTTATTATTAACGTGGTGATCTTATTCCAATCCCGGCCACGCTTTTGTTGAATACGTAGCCTCAAGTGCATTTTCCAGATTATCATTCAGATTTGGGAAGAAATCAATTCCTGTCTTTTCTTCCAGTTCATCTATTGATAATGCATAGTCAACAAGTTTTATTGTTTTTGACGGTTTGCTGTCCGTATGTTCCATCCAGAAAGCAATTGCTTTGAAAGAATCTCCCTTTTTAAACAACAAAGCCATATAATAATATTTAGGAACAGGCTTGCTACGGTCGCCACCTATATATTCTTTGACTTGTTCTTCCTTATCAATCGTTCCGCCTTTTACTACATACAAGGTATCTGAAGCTGTACAGCTACGCCCCATGACTGTACTTGCCCTTCCAATGCCAACCAAACACCTGTATTAAAATTGTTCCGTTGCGGACTCATATTCGTGTAATAAAAGGTTTGGTCGTTAGCTTCTTGTCGATAAAGTCTGTCGGCAGAAGCACAAAGATGCCCTCTATCATAACCTTTTTTCCCAAAATCTACTTGAGTACGCTGATATTCCGTATCAAGAGAAGGGTCCGGAATAAAATTATCGCCACGAGTTGCCCCTTGCAGTCTAGTTTGATTATCGAATCGAAAAGCAACCCAACGGGAATGCTTCTTACTCTTATCGTATTCCATACTGAAAGAGGTTACTTTCTGCCCATTGAAAGTGGTGTAGTGTGTTACAAACACATCGTTTGCACCATTGCGAAGTGCAGGTAGTTCTACGATGCCAGTGGCAAAATTATTGGAGTCGTTATTATCATCTTTATCACAAGCACAGAAACTTATACATAACAGACTCAACCCCCAATATAAAAATCTATAATTCATATATTGTATTATTATAATCAAACAAAATGGACGAAATTATATCTATCAAATAAATTCATTTAAATAAGCCATACAAGCTTCACGAACAAATATGAGAAACTCATAAAATTAGCATCTCTCTCATTCTTCTTTCCAGGATAAGAATAGAACAAGAGAGATGTTAAACTTAGATTAAAAGATTGCAATTAACTTATTGTCATAAAATGTATGTCATTCCTTCACTTCAACAACTTCAAAGTCATCAAAATAAATAAATCCAGAATTATCGCCTTCTTTATAAGTTCTCACTTCAAAACGTAATTTATTTGCTGTAGCTGGTGCTAGCAATGTTTTAGAATACTGTTGCCACTCTACATTATCAACAGAATAAGTACTAGGACGTAAATCATTAACATGATCATTCAAAGTAGTAGTTCCATCTACCCAGAATATCCACGGACGAGTTCTTGCATTTGGAGTATTATCCAAATACCAATATGATATTCGATAAGTTTTTCCTCCTTCAATTGTTATTTCCTGTTGAAGTTTATTGGTAGCTGTTGCATCCTGTTTCACGGAAAAGTTACCTCCGTGCACTATTGATGCTTCTTTGGTGATACCTGTATTGTAAGTTGCATTATCCCATGCCGTAGGTAAAGCCGCAGTCCAATTTTCAAATCCTGGATTAATCACCAAATTACCTTGTTCTGGCTCCGGGTCTACTCCTCCACCTCCTACAATACCTCCATCTTCAGTTTTCAAACTTGCATCATCTATCAACAAATCTTTTCCCGGACTTTTAGGATTCATAACAACCAAACATATCTTCTTTTCTTCTGTCAAAGAAAATGTGTAACTTTTTGTAACCCAATCCGCATTAGTGATCTCATTTACATATTCATCATATACATAACTTCCAGGTTTACCAGCTTCATCAATTGGAACATACCCCAAACGAGCACTAGTCTTATCAGCTGTAGCAGCCTTAAAATAAGCAGAAAACACATAAGTACCAGCCTTCAATGTCATTTCTATGCTACCTAGTCGCTTATTGCTTGATGGGTCTCCCTTTACTAAAACAGACGATGTACCACTCCGCTTATCAGTAGACTGTTCTAGAGTTGCACTGCTTGCTGTAGATACAGACTTCCAACCCGTCGGATATCCATCAGCCCAGTTTTCAAAACCTCCATTAGTTAACAATTCAGTACCTTCTCCCGGTCCAGGAACTTCTCCGCCTCCTTCACCATACAAAATATCATCAATTCCATAAGTCTGTACCTCTTCACCTCGCATTGCCATATACTGGAAACCAACAAAACCATTCTGCCCCGCATAAGTACTTAAATCTACCTTTAAATCACTTGTCCATTGATATGTACCAGAAGTAGGGATACCAGTAACAGATATTTCATGGCGTTCCATTTTACCATCTTTCATCTGCAAGAAGAATACCTTCAGAGACATTGTTTCAGAATACTTATTTACAGTAGCTTTAAAAGTAAATTGCTTATCGGCATTAACTGTAAAATAAGGAGTCACAAACCAATATTCTGCTGTCTCACCACTATTTACCCCATAAGTTGAAGCTGCCAAATATTTTTGAGGATCATAAATAGCACCTTGCCAAATTCTATTTCCTTTAACAGCCTTATTAATCCAACCAGCTTTTGAATAATCTGCCTGATGTTGAACATCGTCAAAATTATTAGATAAATCTACTAATGGAGCTACTGAAGTATCTAATCCCAGAGGATTATCAGGATCTAAATCTTCTCCACCTTGTTCTTCGCCAATCTCTTTATTATTAAATACTGCAGCTGTTGTATTTATCAATGCTGCTTTTCCAAAACCAGCACTTAACTCACCTTGAATCAACAAGATTCCTCCTTTATTTTCAGGATGGTCTTTCAAGTTTAAAGCAGTAGACAGTTCACTTCCATTCTTTATTTTAACCGGCAAGCATTTACTTTCATTGGTTTCATCTGGACTTTCAGCAATCAGCACATTAGATGTTATAGTAAAAGGAGCTGTAAAGCTGGCCTTATTGCCTGCAAATTCCCCTTTATCATCATATACATTTTCTATAGCACCCACAATATATCCTTGCACCCAAGCTATGGAACCGTCTTGTTTCTGTTGTGCAGCTTCTATATTATATGGATTCTCTTTCGTACCATCACCCGTCAGTCCCGGAACATCACCTTCTCCCAATATATCATAAGGAGCCGGTACATCACTACATGAACTAAATGTGAACACTGTAAGCAGTGTCAAGAATAAAGCATTTAGAATCTTTTTCATAATTATATGTGTTAATTGAATTAATTATTTCGTTTGATATCGCTTAAAGTACGAACAACAACCTCCCACTGGTTATTGTAACGCAACAAAATACCTGTAATATTTACACTACCTTGCGGCATTACTTCCATTGAGAAGTTTGCATAAGCACTGGTATAAAGGAATAGATTACTTCCACTCTGCGTACCGTCAGCATAAGTGAAATAACGTTTTACTGAACCTTCATCTCCTGGAGCATAAGTCGCTGTTCCATCTGCTTCGGAAAGTTTTATATCTTTGAAAGTAACCAGTACCGGAGCTTCTTTCAAGTCTATAGCAGCAAGATCAGCTGGAGTAGTAATTTCAATCGGTGTCAGTTCTGGATAGTATAATTTAGGTTCATTAATCAGACGTACATGTTGTTTCCATACATATTCCGGCATACGGCCTACTGCATTATTATAAACAGTTCCGATCTGTGCCTGTTTACGATAGCTACCTATCTGCAAACCCTTACAGTCAATCACGACTTTCTGACCTACCGGGCAGAATGCATACAATCCGGTTGCATTAACACCAATAACGATCGCTCCTGTTTCATCTGCCACCACGAGCTTCTTATACAAGTTTCCACTTTCATCATCGCAGGTAATTACCCCTTCAATACGTGTCTCATCTTCAATAGTCGTATAAGTATCTTTGCTCGTATCAATGAAATCATTATATTTCTCTTTCAATGCCGCTATTGAAATCGTACGTCCTTCCGGGATCGAATTATTGCCATAAGCATTTCCCGTCACCGGATCATCATAGTTCTCACAGGAAGTGAGACCTGCGCCACATAGCAGTAATCCGATACATAATATAGATAGTAATTTCTTCATAATTGTTTCTTCCTTTCTTTTTGTTTTGGATTGATAACTACACATTCTTAAAATCTATAACCAATGTTCAAGAAAGCATTGAACGGGAATGCGTAGAAATACTTAGAATTCTTGGAAAACTTGTAAACACGTGCGTCACCGTCTTTGTAATTATCATCACGGTTTTGTTCGAAACCACCTGTACGCAAATCTGTATTGTTCAGGATATTAGTCAAACTTAAATTGAGACTAATGCTCTTTCCATTGCGCAAACGGATATATTTTCCAATAGAAGCATCCAACATAAATCCGCCATCCAGTTTCTCCTGACCCGGTACATTGAGAACCGGATTTCCGTTAGCATCTACACCGGCACCATTCTTATCCAATACACTGCCAAGACGACGATAGCTTGAGAAATCGATATATACACGATCATAATAATTTCCTGTCAAATTGAAGAACCAACCTTTTACGTTATAATCCAAAGCAAGACTATAAGCAGAAAGCGGAGTGCCATTGGCACGCATACCTTTAGCATAAACACGGTCGAGGTTTGACTCATTCTCACTTTCATACGTCAACACAGCATCCGGATTATTGGTATACTTAGCTTCGCTCCAAGTACCGATAGCTGTTAATGACAGCTCACTTGTCAATTTAAAGGTAGCAGCAGCTTCTATTCCCCAATGTTCCTTTTCAATACCGTTCATAGAAAGATAAGTGAAACGTGCTTCGCTATCGTTATAGAAAGCATCCATTTCTACTTGATTCTGGAAACGAGTGTAATAACCCGTTAAACGTCCCATCACCCAAGGAGTATTGAAGTTGTAAGTCAAATCACCACCAATGATACGCTCTGTTTTCAAATCTCTCACAAAATCGTTCTTAATACGCGGAGCGATGAAAGAGTTGTAAGCCAGCGGTGCACGTTCTTCATATCCGGCATTCAACGTAAAGGAATGATTGCCATTGATAGCCCAATTCAGACCAGCTTTTATACCGCCTTCCAGGAACTTCGCCGTACCGCTACTACCTAGTGATTTCAATGGCGCACGTCCGTTTCTCATCAAGCCATCACGGAACATTTGTGTAGATCCGATTTTACCGGAAGCAAAATAATTTAATGATCCACCATTATTACCCTGGTAACGTACCCATGCGCTCTGCTTATTCACATAGATGTTATAGTCATAACCAAATTTATCACCTTCACCAATACGACGGTTAGGATTATCGAGGTCATTCTGCACCATGCTGGAACTAGCGCCATGGTCACGTACTGCGAACTTGTCGACATCCGTATAAAGCTGTCCACCCAGCAAGTCTTTCATTTTCTTATAATGCATACCTTTGGTTGTATTCACTGCAATTCCAGCAACATAGCTATTGCGCTCATTCCATTGATGATTGAATACAGAACTCAAGTTGAAAGCTAACTGGTCGTCGTGACGTTCTTCCACATAATAAAGCGTCTCTTTACCTAATGCATTCGCTTGTTTATTGGCAAAATAAAGAGCATCCCAATCCAACTGGCGATAAGCTTTATTATTCTTCCAATTATCAGTAACCTCATTAAACTGCTGCAGTTCATCGGCAGTAGGAACGGATTCCCACACGTCGAAGATAGAGCTAGGCAATTTTTTATAATAATCCGGACGCGGATCGGCTGCATTACCATTCCAGCCTAAAGCACTTTTACCATAATTGGAATATTTGAATCCGGCACTCGTCACCAGTTTCTTATTATCATCAATGGTGAAATTCCATGAAGCGATGGCTGATGGCTCGAACTGGCGTACAATACGCGCATTTCTTTTTTCTCCATTCTGATATCCCCAGTTCGGATTATAATAATGACTGTTTGCTAAATAATAGGCTTCTTCAGTTGCCGCCATTTGCTGCCCTCTCTCTGTAGGTGTTCCCCAAGTTGCCAAAGAAAGACTATGGCGATCATTGAATACTTTCTCTGCACCGAGGAAGTAAGAAAAAGAGTTGTACTTGATTCCTTCAATATTTCCCTCGTTACCCCAACGATATCCCAATGAACCGGTAAAGGCCCATCCATTATTCATCAGACCTGTAGAATAAGTATACATTCCACGCAAGATATAGTTGCGGTTACTACCTGATAAGGTTAGTTTTGAACCGGCCGCATATTGGCTGGCACGTAAATTGATATTGGAAGCTCCCCCTATGGCTCCGAAAGTAAAGTTGTTAATTTCAAAAGGACCGATCCCCTCCTTATTACGGGTAGCATCGTTCAATCCTCCTATTAATCCGTAACTGAAACGTCCTGTTTCTGCATCATTAAACTGTACCCCATTGATATACATGTCACTATACTGGGAATCATATCCCCTCACACGAAATCTCATTGGGCTAAACAGATAACCTACATTTGACAGATAAACATCATTGTTAGAAGTGACCAATGCAGATGTGCTCTGTGCTGCATCATCATCCTCATTCAATTGTGATTCTGTAAACATGAAAGAAGCATTGTCCTCACGGGCGTTTTGCTTTGCCTTTTGCTGAGCAAAAAGTGCTGGCATTAAGCAAAATAGCACGATCGCTAACCCTAGTCGTTGTTTCATAATTTAATTTATATTAATGTTAATTGGTCTTTCGCTTTGCAATACAAATGAAATAAGCTGTTACGCAAAATAACAAAGAATTTTATAAATAACAATGTTTTTTACAAAAAAAGTAACTCGCAAGGGTGGGTTTTTCGTTTTCTTTTTAGATATTTGTCATACAAATGACAAATTACCCACTTTTAAAATCAATTTCAAAGATGAAAAAAAGCTTAATGACTTTAGGTGTACTCGCTCTTTTCGTCCTCATGGCCTATGGACAGGAAAAGAAATTTGCCCTCTACAGTGTAGCGTTCTACAATATGGAGAATTTGTTTGATACCATTCACGATGAAGGTAAGAATGACTACGAGTATCTTCCTAACGGTACTAATCAGTGGAATACGATGAAGTATAAGGCTAAGCTGAAAAACATGTCGGAAATATTAAGCCTGTTAAGTACCGACAAGTTGCCAATGGGTCCCGCCATTATCGGCGTTTCTGAAATCGAAAATTACAGAGTATTGGAAGACATACTGAAGCAACCAGCTTTAGCGGACAGAGGGTACCGATATGTTCACTACGAAGGAGAAGATCAACGTGGTGTGGACTGTGCTTTCTTCTATAATCCCAAATTGTTTGAACTGACAAATAGTAAACTCGTACCTTATGTATATATCAATGATACAGTGCATAAGACACGTGGTTTCCTGATTGCCAGCGGCAATATCGCAGATGAGAAAATGCACTTTATCGTCAATCACTGGCCTTCGAGAGCTGCCGCTTCTCCAGCACGTGAACGCGCAGGAGAACAAGTTAGAGCTATCAAAGATTCACTGTTAAGGGAAGACTCCGCAGCCAAAATTGTTATCATGGGGGATATGAACGATGACCCGATGGATAAAAGTATGGCTGTAGCACTTGGAGCTAAACGGAAACCTGTTGATGCAGGTCCTACAGACTTGTACAATCCATGGTGGGATACTTTGAAGAAAGGATATGGAACTCTGATGTACAAAGGTAAATGGAATTTGTTCGATCAAATTGTATTCACCGGAAATTTGTTGGGCACTGACCGCAGTACACTGAAATTCTATAAACATGAAATCTTCAGCCGTGATTTTATGTTCCAAAAAGAAGGAAAATATAAAGGATATCCTAAACGGACACAGGCAGGTGGTGTATGGCTAAACGGATATAGCGATCACTTGCCTACTATTATTTATCTAATTAAAGAAGTGAAATGACAAAAGCATTATTTAAACTATTCATCCTGTTCATAACTTGTAGCACTGCAATCTCATGTAGTGAACAGGATTCGCCTGAACTTCCAGACAACTCAGGCAATACCAATCAAGGAATTGCCTCTATTGACCAAACACAAATCAATGCCAATGGAGGCGGATTTATCATTCGTGTAAAAGCTGATGGCACATGGCAGGCTTCAAGTAGTGAGACTTGGTGTACATTGAGTAGAACATCCGGCAATGGAAATGGCTCTATCAGTGGATATATGAAAGCAAATACCGGAGCTGAACGAAGTGTCATTATTACAATCACAGCCGGAAAAGAGGAGGCCAAATTCACACTCAAACAATTAGCAGGCAATGGTTCAAATCCTGTTCCAGATCCGGAAAAACCTTCGGGATATGCAAGCATGCTTGAGATTCCAGCGTTAAAAGGTGGAAGTATGAACCAATTTATCACTCATACAACTAAACGGAATGGCAAAGATTACCCAACTTATAGTTTGGAATACAGTTACAAGTATAAACATTCTTATTGGATAGCTTATCGTTTCGACAATACAACAGGCGGAAATGTTGGACGTAATGAAGCATACAAACCCGATCCTGAATTACCATCACAATATGCGGCAAAGCACAACGACTATACAAATTCCGGATATACTAGAGGGCATTTATGCGCATCATCAGACAGACAGTACTCCAAAGAGGCCAATCAACAAACATTCTATATGTCAAACATAAGCCCGCAATCTGGTAACGGATTCAATCAAAGTGGAAGTGCCTGGAATACGGGAGAAGACAAAGTACAAGCATGGGGATATAACATTTCAAGATCAACAGATACACTATATGTTGTAAAAGGAGGAACTATTGGAGAAGGCATGATAAAAGGATATATAAAAAATGAGATAGCTATTCCAAAATATTTCTTTATGGCAGTACTTTTCCGTAGCGGAGATAATTATAAAGCAATAGGATTTTATATGCCTCACGAAAATCTTAAAGATGATCCTGACAAAAAAGACCCAAAGAAATATCTCATGTCGATTGATGCTTTGGAACAAGAAACTGGCATAGATTTCTTCCATAATCTACCCGACAATATCGAAAATACAGTAGAAGCAACTTATAATGTAAATGATTGGCAGTGGTAAAAAACAAGACACGTTACTAGCAATCATTAGATAAAAGATTTCATGTGATTTTTAAATATAATAAAAAAGAGGGGTGCACATTAATCTGGCATACCCTCTTTTAATATTTAGTCCTGAATTTTTATTATCCAGGCATCTTTACAAATCAGGAATAGCTTATTCATCCTTCATCATCCAGCAACCACCTCCACACCGGCACAACCCGAATCGTCTTCTCTCCTTCTACGATCATTTCCTCTTCGTCTCTGGTAATAATACACAGATCATCCACTGCCACATTTTCTGCAAGTTTCAGTAAGGCATTCACTTCTCGTTTTCGAGTCTCCGGATCTTTTAAACTATATGATACTTGTATGGCCTTATGCCCTTCATCCAGATAAAAGTCTACTTCTATATTCCGATGATAGAAATATAAATCATCGCCATACCGTTTTTTTAATGTAACTGCCACGAGATTTTCCAATAAAGAAGTTTCCGGATCCATTAAAAACAGACTAAGTATTCCATTATCCATAAAATAATATTTTTTATTGGACACTTTATCGGCTAACTTACTAGCGTAGTTTTCTAAAGAAAACATGATCCAGGTATCTTCCAGATAATTCAAATAGTCTATAATAGTATCAGTGGTAATCTTCTTGCCTGTGGAAGATACTAAATTAGCCAGACGAGTGAAAGAAGAAGGCTGCTTCACGCTTTCAGCCAGTTTTCGAATGAGTACCTTTAACGCCATATCATTTCGAATAGAATAACGAGCCACTAAATCACCGAAGAATATCTTATTAAAAAGACTACTCAGCCATTGTCGTTTCTCTTGTCCCTCGGCCACTAACAGTTCGGGTAAACCACCAAAACGAAAGTAAGTATCGAAATGTCGGACTACCTCCGAACGGTTCTTATAAATCCAAAGCTTATCTAATTGAACACCGTTAGATGACAAATACTCACGAAACGAGAAAGGATAGACGTATTGAATCATAAAACGTCCCCCTAAAGTAGTAGCTATATCCTTACTCAACATCTTAGCATTGCTCCCTGTTACATAAACCCTGTACTTCTGATCGGCAAGCCGTCGGACAAATTGTTCCCAATGCGGTACAATCTGTATTTCATCTAAAAAAAATATAGGACGATGAGAATACATCTCTTCATAACATCTCTTTATCATATCAAGATGTTCTGTATCCATACCAGCTATTCGCTCATCCTCAAAATTAAAGAAAAGAATCTCTTCCGGTGAAATACCTGTCTCTATTAAATGATGTATCTGCTGATACATCAAATAAGACTTCCCAACCCGACGTAAACCTACAAAGACATAATTGAAGTTATCAGATAGAGTCACCGCACGTTTCACGAATGACACGCTCTTTACAAACTGCTGATATTCAGCTATCAATCCTTTTATCAGTTCCTTATCCATTTTACATTATCGATTATATTCGACAAATATAGACTATTTTTATCGAATATAATCGATAAAAATATCTCTATTTTATCGATTATATTCGACAAAATAATAAATTACTAGAATTTGAGCCTATGAAAAAGAACCTATTACCTGTCTCTTATACACATCTGACGCTGCCGACGAATAGC
>ERZ1694964.894-NODE-894-length-12422-cov-5.850408_pt1 | contig 12422 bp, 25 predicted proteins | sample MGYA00581613_ERZ1694964 | MGnify/ENA primary metagenome ERZ1694964 (study PRJEB42213, sample SAMN07424513) | human gut metagenome | biome: ENVO:00009003; feature: ENVO:2100002; material: ENVO:00002003 | host: Homo sapiens | place: USA | collected 2015 ...
ATAGATCATTATAGACTATAGTTCTTTTATAAGTGGATTCTTTCATTATTATATATTTTATAGCTGTTAATTACTATTTGAATGCCACGTATTGTTGGGTTGATTATAAATCAGAAATTGATTCCTTTCTTTTTTGTTGCCCTCCTTTTTTATCATACGCTTCTTTTTGTACTTCAACTGGTATGTTGATATAGCTCATACCACCCAAGGGGCTAAATTCAACTAACAGATTTTTATTAATAAAGCAGGAATACATACCTAATCCTTCCAGCGTATAATAGTATCCTACAAAATTATCTTTGTCTATTTTATATTTAGCAAGAAATAGAGATTTAGCTTTATTACTCAAATACTGGCTATCAAAAGACATTAAAGTATTTCCTACGTAACACCCATCAATTTTTAGCATGAATTTATACAGTTTATCATTGAAGAATTCAGCACTTAATGATGACGTTAGGGTGGTATTATCATTAAGGAAAAAGACATATTGATATCTTCCAAATCCATCTGTTCTTAGTTTTCTATTATCTTGCATTACTCTTAGATGATTGTCAACCTCTTTTTGAGTCATTCCAAATCTAAGACCTAAAAATATAGTATCTAAGGTTATTGCAGAATTTGAAGCTTCATTATAGGCAATCTTATATTTTTCTAATTCTGAAAGTTTCGGTTCAGTCTTTTGGTTTGACTGTAGGTTACAAGCGCAAAACATTGTAGTCATGAAGGCTACGAGTAAGAATGTAATCTTTTTCATTGTTTATTATTTAATTAGTTATTAATTGTCGTTTGAATGCTATGTATTGCTGAATAGCTTGATTAGCAATACGATTATATTTTCCCAGCCGAAGATCTCTTTGAGGTGGTGCGTGGTTTCATGGGTGAGTAACCTTCGCCATAGTCGCCAGATGGTTTGTCGGTAAAAGTTTCAAGGGCTTCGTTCATTATTGAATGAGGATCAGGCTCCTTATCCTGAGATTCAAGTTGGCGGATGCGTTCTTCGAGGCGGCCGTTCTCGCGGATGAGAGCTTTATTCTCTTCATCTTTCTCCTTATACATCTTATATATAATAGATTCTTCTGCTGGGGAACTGGGGGTGGCATTGGGGGTGACCCCCAGCTTGCTTTCTTCGGATGTTTTGCTATCGCGGAGCATGTAGCCTCGACCTGTTAATAGCCAATCCACATTGATGTTCTCAATTGCGAATGCAATCTTTTCGAGTAATTCATATCCGGGTTTCCCCTGTCTTGTACCTACAATATTCTCTATAACCGTAGGGGTTACTCCTACGAGCTGTGAGAAAGCTCTTTTATTCCCTTTGCTAATGGCGTTGATTAGCTCTTGCATACGCTCGTTTATCATAAAATATTCGCTATTGAGAAAATAAAACCATTTTTTCTTTGGTATATTCGCAAATGAGTATATATTTGCACATGTTTTAATGAAACAGCCCCAAAGATAAGAATAATTTTAATCAGTATTTAGATATGGAAAAGAAAATCAGACAGAGAATTGAACTGGATGCCAAGGGTAAAGCAAAACTTGCCAAGACTTTCGGAGTGACTGTACAGAATGTGAGTCAGGCATTGCTATTTAAACGGAATAGTGTGCAGGCATGTAAAATTAGGGAGGCTGCCTTAATCAATGGCGGGTCATTGGTACAGATTATTGATGTGACTGATGAGCTGAAGCGGCAGGTGAAGGTGCTGGATGCTAAGGGGAATGTGAAGGCGGTGATAGCTAATGATGTGGTAACTTTATAAATAGTATGGATATGAATAAGAAGGGATTAGAAGGACGCATTAAAGGCCTTGAACATGTTATACATGTGTATAAGGAAGAAGGTATCGAAGTATCTGCGGATATTTATGACCGTCTTGAGCAGTACCAAGGCGAATTGCTTAAAGCACAAGGGGAAGAAGAAGGTGGCAAAATCAGCAAGGAAAATGAAAATAAATAACATTATAAATATTGATTGTTTGGAAGGTATCAAGGATATACCTTCCAGCAGTGTTGATGCGATAATAACCGACCCGCCTTACTTTGTAGGCATGACACATAATGGGAAGAAAGGTGATTATAATGACTTATTGATTATGAAGCCTTTTTTTGATGCTCTCTTCAATGAATTTTCAAGAGTGATAAAGGGAACGGGCAAGGTTTACATTTTTTGTGATTGGCGCACTTACGCATTCTACTATCCCATATTATTGAAGTATATAAATGTGCGTAATATGCTTGTTTGGGATAAAATAAGCGGTCCGGGTAGTAGTTATGCCTTTACTCACGAATTGATATTATTTGCCGAAAAAGATACGCCCTGCATGAAAGGGTGTAATATTTTTCGTTCTCCCGGTTTTTCCGGAGGTGCGAAAAAAACAAATGGAGACATGGTTCATCCAACACAGAAACCAGTGGAAGTTATCGAAAAGCTTATTACGGATTCTACCAAAGAAGGTGATTTAGTGCTTGACTGTTTCATGGGTTCAGGCACAACCGCAGTAGCTGCCAAGAAGCTTAATCGGAATTTTATCGGCTATGAAATACAGGAGAAGTATATTGAAATAGCAGAACGAAGGTTAAGGCAAGTAGATTTGGAATTAACATTTAAAGAATGAAAAGCGATATGGACAGAAAATTGACGGAGAATGAAACGGCGTTCCTGCTGGATTTGCGGGAACTGATGGAAAAGCACAATGCTTTACTGAGTGCCGAAAACGACACGGTGTGCATAGACATTGATTGGGATGAGGATACGCAGGAAACGATTGTACTGCCTCACCAGTTCAATATGTTCTACAACTTGGACGAAGTGATTTTAAAGAACTCTTAAACTTGACAGTATATGAAGACATTTAGAAAATTACAGAAGGCGGCTATCGTCGTGGGTATGTCCTACGGGCTTTGGCTGGGTTGCAATGTGGAGGCAACAGATAAGGACAGTATCAGTGGGATGGTGATTGTGGCATTGGCGGTAATTGTAGCGCTGTCTATGCTGATACCTGAAGGACGAAAGGAGGAAACGGTATGAAGGTGAAAGTCATGTGGGCCAATAACAATCCGTTTGTACTTGATATCAGGGATTTGTCAAGGGTTGTGAAAGCTGAAGTACCTGATGAAATGACCTATGGCACAATTGAGGATTTTGCCCGTGAAGCTACACCGGAAGGTTTTCACTTACAGTTGATAGACGTTGAAGGTAAAGTATCGCAGTATGACTACAACGGGAATAAGGTATAATAGCCTCTAAGGACGCAGGTTCGGAACTTCCTCAATATTTAGCTCTTGGTAGAGGAAGCGGCTGGCTCCCCGGTTCGATGCCGGGGCTTGCACTAACTGAAAAATTAAGGATATGGCACTGATATTCAATAATCGGGTATGTGTGTTTGCGAATGAGCTGATAGCTTTCAATCCCAAGACCAAGGTCGGGAGTGAAAGAGGATTCATTAGTGAAAGTAACTATTATAAGATGAAAAGCAAGAAACAGATAATTGTGCTCCAACGTAGCACGCCTGACATGTCTGCAATCGTAGACTACGAGACCATGCGGAGCGATATAAAACAGCAGTATGACTTGCTGAACGGCGATCCGCGCGCCACCCTTGCCACCCAGTCGCAGAAGAGCCTTCTGGAAGAAGCTATTGTCTTCAGTAACGATGCCTTTGAGTTTTACACAACCAAGTATCGGTATGATGGTGGCAAGAAACTTCCGGATGCCAAGATAGACGAATATACTTTGAATGTGCGCGTACTGGAAGCCATTCTTTACCTGAGAGACGAACACCGTAAGGATGTCATCGGTACAAGCGGTCCCCGCGTCAATATGTGGAAAAAACTCTGTACGCTGAGCAATGATCTGCTGACCCTGCGCGACCCACACGGGAAACCTCTGTTTCCGCACACCCTGCCGCAAAACGCAGCTTCGCTGAAGCGTAAGTGCCAGGAATACGAGGATGCATGCCGCATCAGCCGTGAAGAAGGCTACCGTTATCTTATTCATAAGAACTTTGGCAACAAGTCCGCTGCCGTGGTGAAGGATGAAGAGAGCGAAGCCATCCTTCACAAGCTCATCTCCCTGCACAACAACCTGAACAGTGTACAGATAATGGAAGAGTATAACAAGGTGGCGGAAATCCTTGACAAGCCGCTTATCAACAGCCCCGTGACTGTGGATAATTACAAGAAGAAGATGGAACTCACCACCATGCAGGGACGCAAAGGTAAGAAAGTCGTTGCCAACACCCGCAAGATGCAGATACACCGGGAAGCCCCTACGCAAGCCCTCACCTACTGGACGCTGGACGGCTGGACGGTGGAACTGCTGTACCAGAAGAAGGTTGCCAAAGACAAGAAGGCGAACGGTGAGGAAAAACGGTATATGATGACCACTTATACCAACCGCAAAACCATCGTAGTTGTGCTGGACGCCTGCTGCAAATACCCTGTAGGCTATGCCATTGGAGACCATGAGTCACCGGCACTGATACGTGAGGCCCTGCGCAATGCCGTGCGGCATACTAAAGAACTGTTTGGCGACCGATACAAGCCGTTGCAGCTTCAGAGCGACAATTATCAGAAAGGTGTTATGGTTCCCTTCTATCAGGCAATGACTAAATACTACACGCCTGCCGCCCTTGGCAATGCCAAATCGAAAATAATCGAACCTTACTTCAAGTATCTGAACGTGCAGCATTGCCAGAAGCAAGGCAACTGGTCAGGGTTCGGCATCACTTCCGACCAGGACAATCAGCCGAATATGGAAGTCATCAACGCGAACCGTCACCTCATTCCCGATGAAGAAACCCTCATGGGACAGATTGAAGCCATGATGATGAAGGAACGCGCCATGAAGATTAAAGATTTTATGGCTGCCTGGGAACAGACTGAGGAAGCCCGAAAGTTACCTTTCTGTGATGAGGAATACCTGCTGCTGATGGGCGAAACCACCGGACGCACCAACCACATTAACGGTGACGGTCTTCGTCTGGAAATGCAAGGTGAGCGGATCAACTACGACACCTTCGACATCTCCCTGCGCGAGCACTACAACGAGGATTGGATCGTGCGCTATGACCCCGAAGACATGAGCCGGATACTTATCAGCAACGCCGTGCGCAAGGGGCTGAAGGATGCCGGAAAAGAAATAGGCACGCTGCGCTACATGATGCAGAAGTGTATGAAGGCTCCCATGGCTCTGGCCGACCAAAAGCCGGAACACTTCGAGTACCGCAACCGGGTGAAAGGCTTCAACGAGGAACTGCAACAGCACATTGATGACAAGGTGGCGAGCGTGGACGGGCACATCAAGAACCTCCAGCAGCGCATCCCGGAACTGATAAACAACACTTTGCTGGATCGTTACCTGATAACCGACTCACGTGGTCAGCATAAGGATGCCCGCAGCAAAATGCGTGATGAAGTGACGGATGCCGACTACGAGGACGTGACCGAACGTCTGCCGCAAGCGGTGGTAATCTCCGCCAATGATGAGGACGAGGACTACGAGTTCAATCCGGCCGACATGAGTTATTCAAGATGATTTAAACAACCTTTAAAAACGATATAAAGATGGATATTCAAGGATTAAAACAGTACGTCGATACACTTGTGAAACGCGGTTCCACTCAAGGCGAGATAGCCCGCAAGTGCGGCATTTCCGGCACTACCCTTTCACAGATTCTTTCCGGCAAGTATGCCGCCAAGGAAGACAATATGGCGGCAAAGATAGCGGCTGCCCTCAACTATTACGAAGGCGCCTGGAACGTGGTCGAAACCGTATCGAGCTATCAGCAGATAAAGGCCGCCTTTAATGCCGCCAAGCGCAACAGCAAATGGTTTTGCATCTCTTCCCGTTCGGGCAGCGGAAAGACGCAGTCGCTCATCGACCTCTATAACGTGAATGCTGACAAGTCCGTCATCTACCTGAAGTGCCGTAAGTGGACAGGGCGCAAGTTCCTTACGAAGCTTGCTACCTGCCTGGGCTTAAAAGTAACCCGCTACATGGACAATGACGACTTGCTGGATATCATCATTGCCAACATCAACCAGATGGCCGACCTGCATCCGCTTCTGATACTGGATGATGCCGGAAAGCTGACCCACTCCGCACTGTGTGCGCTTATCCCCCTATATGACGATACGTTTCACCGCATGGGAGCACTGGTAGCCGGTACGGAAACACTGGAACGCACCATCAAGCGTTACGTAGGCCGCATCGAGGGATATGATGAAATAGACGGCCGCTTTAAGCGAAATTATATAGCCCTGCTGGGTGCCACGAAAAAAGACGTATGCGCCATCTGCCAGGCCAACGGTGTGACGGACAAGGACAAGCAGCTGGAGATATGGGGTAAGCTGGACAAGCGCAAGAAAGAGCCGGTAGAAGGCAGCGGGAAGTTCGTCCTGTTTTGCGACGATCTTCGCGAGCTGGCAGGTATGATAGACAATGAACTGATACATCAACAACTGGAACGTGGCGAGCTGGCATGAAGATTCTGAGCGTAAAGAATATAGAAGACGCGAAATTCCAATACATCCCTTTTGACGGGGAATGGTACCAGGCATTCGGCAGGCCCGAGCGTTCCGGATGCTGGATTATCTACGGGAAGTCTGGGCAAGGGAAGACACACTTCGCCCTGCTGCTGGCCCGGAAGTTGGATGAGCTTGGAATGAGGGTGCTGTTCATCTCACTGGAGATGGGAGTACATGATGACTTTAAGAAGGAACTGGCACTGGCAGGCATCCGCAGCGGGGTCAGCCGGATACAGTTCAGTGAGGAATGTGAAGGTATAGAGGACATTGAAGGGGAGATAACCAAACAACGCAGTGCCGATGTAGTATTTGTGGATTCCGTGCAGTACCTGGGAGACCAGTGCGGGGTCAAGGCAAAGGAGATCATAGCCCTGCGAAAGAAATATCCCAAGAAGATGTTCATATTCATTTCCCATGTGGAAGGCAAAGAGGTTGAAGGACCTATGGCCTACGACGTGAAGAAGGATTCCTTCCGTCGCATTTATATCGACAGATTCAAGGCATCACACATATCCCGTGGTGCAGGTGGTCCCCGCGGTTACTTCATTATCTGGGATAAGGGATATCAAAAACATTGGTTGGAAAACATTAAAGAACAAGCGTATGAAAACAACAATGACTAAACCCATCAGCCCCCGGCAACTACAAGCCTTGCAGATTGCCATTCAGGGCATCGGCATCAATGATCGGCAGGAACGCCTGGAATGGTTGTCCAGTCAGACGGGACGGACAATCAACAGTACCAAGGAGTTGACATTCGTTGAGGCAAACCGTCTGCTGTCGCATCTGAACGATGACCGCGACCGGAAGGTGAAGGATATGCTTCGGGAAGAGGCCCGCCGCCTGGTCGGAAAGATTTATAAGAAGTCTTTCCAGATATCTTTCCTCAATAAGGATTATAGCGGGGATAACAGCCCAGAAGATTTCGAGATGAACAAGGCTAAAATCAATGTTTGGGTACGAAAGTACAGCGGAACCGGGAAGAACATCACGCAGATGGATGTGGAGGAACTGCGCAAGGTGCTTGGCGTGATGGGAAAGATAGCCAGAAAGGAGGCGGAATCATGAGAGACTACATCCGTAAGTTCCCGGACACGTCTGATCGCCGTCAGGAACTTGCCGGCCTGCTCGAAGCCAGTGAAGGGCGTATTCGCTACTACGAATACCAGTTGGATGCCGATGCCGGCACGTTATCCGCGGCTAAATATGACCAGCTCCTGGCTGAGTGCAATTCGGAATATAGACGCTATAACCAGCTGGAAGAGGAACTGGAGGCGCTGGAAAAACCGAAAAAGTCGCCGGAAAATAAGGAAAAGCGGCGCAAGCTGAACAGGGAAAGAAGAGAGAAAATTAACTATTAACCCAATAAAAAAAGGAATTATGGCAAGAACCAAGAAAACAGTAGTCAGCGGCATCAGCCGCGAACAGGCAGAACAGGCATTCGCAGACTTTGCGGCGGCCGACGCCAAAGTGCAGAACCTCACGTCCAAGATGGACATCGAGATGACCCGCATCCGCGAGAAGTATGCTGACCAGTTGGCGGAACAGAACGCCCGGAAAGAGGCGGCTTTCGAGATTGTGCAGGCGTATGCGGTGGAAAACAAGGACGAGCTATTCTCCAAGAAAAAAAGCGTGGAGAGCGCCCATGGCGTGTTCGGTTTCCGCACCGGCACACCGAAGCTGAAGAACCTGAAGGGCTTCACCTGGGCGGCAGTGAAGAACCTCTGCAAAGAGCTTCTCCCTTCGTATATCCGCACATCGGAAGAACTGGCGAAGGACAAGCTACTGGCGGATCGCGAACTGCCCGAAGTGGCGGAATACTTCCCGAAGATTGGCGTGCAGGTGGTGCAGGATGAGACTTTTTTTGTTGAACCTAAAAAGGAAAACGATGCTCCGGCAGCCGGATGAGTGGTATGAGTACCGTCCGAAAGGCAGATGCTGGGCGGTGTACCTCATGAAGCGGGACGCCACCGGTTCCACCGGAAAGCATATCGGGACGTATCTCTGCCGGGAGGACGCGAAAAGCGAGGTAAGGAAAGGTAATTATAAATTAAAGAAGAATGGCACAGATAAAGTATAGTTCAATCATTCCGAATGATAAGCCGCAGTGGCTGCTGAATGTGCAGCAGTCGGTAGCCGCTGCCACGGGGCGCATGACCCTGCAAGGCAGTGAGCGGGACTTCCAGAACCTGCAAGCCTTCGTCAATGCGGAGATAGCGGCACAACGTTCTCTCGGCAATATCCGCGCGGAGAAGGTGAAAACAGAAATTCGTACGGACGAAGGCAGGACAGTGCTGCATATCTATAGGAATTATCAGTTGGTACAGACTTATTATATTGAATAGTGTATGATCATCGCGGTAGACTTTGACGGGACAATTGCCAGGAGCGATTATCCCGTCATCCTTGGAGAACAGCCCTATGCGGGCGAAGTGTTGCGGCAGTTGCACGAGGACGGACATTACATCATCATCTGGACGTGTCGTAGTGGGAAACCTCTGCTGGATGCCGTGAACTGGCTGCTGGAGCGTGGCATTCCCTTCGACCGGGTGAACGATCATAATCCGGAGAATGTGGCGCAGTACGGCGAAGGGGGAAAGAAGATATATGCGCATGTATATATTGACGACAAGAACGTGGGCGGTTTCCCCGGATGGCGTGAATGTCTGGAAGTGATACGCTGTCAGGATGCGGAATACCAACTGCTAAAGATGACGTATCATGAAGCGTATCCCTGAGAAGTTCATCGTGCAGATAGATAACTTCCACCTGGCGGAATTTATCTTCTACTGGAACTATTACGAACAGCCGTGTTCCCTGCTTCTGCAGAAGCCCAAAACGGAAGGATTGACCGCAATTAGATTGGTAATAGATAGCGACGAAGCGGCAAGCTTCCTGTACAGGGCAAAGGAGAAGACGGGGTGCAGGCTATATCAGGTGGATTAATTAAAAGAAAAAAATGAGTGAAACGAAAATCATATTAGATGCCTGTTGCGGTAGCCGGATGTTTTGGTTCGATAAGGAAAATCCTTTGACCTTGTTTGCTGACATCAGAGATGAAGAGCATACTCTTTGCGACGGTCGAAGTCTGAAAGTTCATCCGGATATTGTATCTGACTTTACCGATATGCCATTCTTGGATGAATCCTTTAAGCTGGTAGTATTCGACCCTCCCCATCTTCTAAAGGCTGGCAAAGATAGTTGGTTGGCCAAGAAGTACGGTAAACTTCCTGAAGATTGGCCAAGGGTGATAAAAAAAGGAATTGATGAATGCTTTCGAGTTTTAGAAGACTACGGAATTCTGATTTTCAAATGGAACGAGGATCAGATAACAGTCAGGGAAGTATTAGAGGTCATCGGACGGAAACCATTGTTTGGCCATACTACCGGAAGACATGGAAAGACTATGTGGATGTGTTTCATGAAATTACCCAATAATGTATGAAGCAAAGTAAACTAACACACGGCTCCCTGTTTAGCGGCATTGGCGGCTTTGAATTAGGGGCTGAAATGGCAGGTATTGACACTTTGTGGAATTGTGAGATAGAAAAATTTCAAGGTGAAATATTAAAAACAAGATTTCCTCATGCAGAAAGATTCACAGATATTACAAAAACAACCGGCCTCCGATATGTGGACATCATTAGTGGAGGATTTCCGTGTCAAGACATCAGTGTTGCCGGAAAGCGTGAAGGTATTAAAGGGAAGCGTTCCGGGTTATGGAGCGAAATGTACCGAATTGTACGGGAAGTTAGACCTAAATACGTCATCATTGAAAATTCGCCAGCTCTCACTATTTCCGGTCTTGAACAAGTCTTATGCGACCTTACCAAAATCGGGTTTAACGCGGAATGGCAATGTATATCAAACTACGCTTTTGGATACCCGCACAAAAGGGAAAGACTTTATCTTATTGCCTACTCCGACAAAATCGGATTACAAGGCGACATTTGCAACGATGGACGCTTTAACTCGATATTTAAAGAGTGGACATCAGATACGAGTGTCGGAAATACTTGCGCAAAAAGGATTCTTGAAATCCCAGCGCATAGCATTGTTAGAAATGATGATGGGTTTCCCAATTGGTCACACAGAGTTGGCTCAATAGGAAATGCTGTTAATCCTTGCGTTGCAAAATACCTATTTGAATGTATTAAAGAGTTTGATAAACAATTAGCGTAAAACAATATAATAATGAGTATGACAAAAGAAGAACTTATAAGACTTATAGATAGCTTTGTGAATGAACATGGGCTATGGTATGAATTTAAGGAATGGGTGGAAAATCAGGGCTATTCTATGCCGGAACTTGGATTTCCTAACGATGAAGAATAAATCAGAACGATTAAAAATGAAGAAAAGCAAACTAAAGTGGCGTATAATATGGATTACTTATTGTGTTCCGGGTATTCTGTTGGCGATTCCTATACTTTTACTCTCTTATGCGCTAAAACCTTTCGTCTGGCTTTGCGATAGAATGGGCGAATTAAAATGGTATTTGGTAAGAAAATATAAACCATAAAGAAAATGGTAGAATGAAGAGAGCCGCCGCACAACCATCGTGCGGCGGCTCTCTTCGTTCTACCATCTTCCTGACGTCAGGAAAACGATCCGGTCATTCCCCTGGCTCCCCCAGACATTCCAATACCGCCTCATGTTGCAGCGGCGTCAACGCCCTTTGCCGGGGCTTGTAAAACAGTTCCGCGAGTCGCCTGGTCAGTTCCGTATTCAGTTCAATCCAGCGGTGCAGCTGGCTCACCGCGCTTCGTGGTGTACTTCCTGGAAAGTATTGTTGTGCCAGGTCGCTCAGATAGATGCCTCCGACGTGCTTTTTTTCTTCATTCATTGTGCGTTTTCCTTTCTTTTAAAAATGGGTCAAAAAATTACCCGGTAGTAATCGGGTAACTACTACCGGGTGGTTTGTTCACTACTACTAAGTAGTCGGTTCACTACCTATAGGTAGTTTTGCGGGGTTATCCCAGCGGATTCTCATCCAGTCCTCCGCCACCGCCGGAACCGCTTCCGCCGTTACCGTCCGGATCATCGGGCAACGCCGCTTCTCCTTTCTTTGCTACACGGTGGAACGTCAGCCCGCCATCACCCGCACGCGTAGCCGCCTTGATAGGCCTGCCGGGACGGAACTGGATTGAAGCGCCGGTGATGTTGGAGGATGTGAACTTCTTCTCTGTCTCGGCACCTTCCGATTGCAGTTGTATCTGGAAACTGCCGAAAGTCTCCAGGCGTACGATCTTGCCTGCCGCCAGATTCTTGTTGATTTGCTGGATAAGGGCGCGAAGGGCGTTCAGCACGTCACCGTCCGTGAGGGAAGTGGCGTATGAGATGTCCTCGGCTATCTCGTCCATGGTGATTTCGCCGTTGGCCTGGGCTTTGGCGTAATACTTTTTGGGTGCATTCTCTACACCCGGTTTGGTGCTCATGTGAGCCAAAGAATAGTTTACCATAACTTCGTCAAATTAAGAATTAATAATTAAATCCGTGTCGTTTCGCGAAAAAGACGGTGCAAAGGTGGTGAAGACGGGTTATCAGGTGTGGCAGAACACGCTTTTTGACGCTATTTGTTGCATTAATATGTTATTACGATTACTTTTGTATCAGGGTAATCAATCAGTTTTCAGGGGTTTTCATTATTTATTCCAGTCTATGAAGAAGAATCGGACTAAAATAGTCGGGTGCAGTTATGCCTTTCGTGTGGAGGACATCGTGCGTATTTATGACGAGCATGCGCGCAGCGGCCTTAGTAACCGCGAAATCCTGCGCCGTTACATCTGGCCGAAATATCACATCTGCGAAAAGACTTTCTACAATATCATCAATGCCAGTGCCTGTCTCTTATACACATCTGACGCTGCCGACGAATAGCCTTGTGTAGA
>ERZ1694964.898-NODE-898-length-12366-cov-6.367882_pt1 | contig 12366 bp, 10 predicted proteins | sample MGYA00581613_ERZ1694964 | MGnify/ENA primary metagenome ERZ1694964 (study PRJEB42213, sample SAMN07424513) | human gut metagenome | biome: ENVO:00009003; feature: ENVO:2100002; material: ENVO:00002003 | host: Homo sapiens | place: USA | collected 2015 ...
TCGTCGGCAGCGTCAGATGTGTATAAGAGACAGGTGAAGTTGTAAAGTTGGCGTTCGGGTATATAGATAAGGCACATATCAACCCATCCGAAGCACCTGAATCTGTAAAATCAGAACTGGCGAAAATAAATAAAAGACAGGATGATATTATCCGTTTCATCCGTCACTACGAGGAAGAACAACTAAATCCTATGATACGAGCAACAAATTCTATCGCTTTACGTTTCGATACTACCAGCAAAACTTTAGAAGCTCTTATTCTCTCGCAACTGGAAACTAGTCAAGAGAAACAAACAGCCGTACTTAAAAAGCTAAGTGAACAATTTTGCAATCATGCCGACGTGATTAACAACCAGTCCAAGCAAATTAACGCACTTTACCAGATACACCAACGGAATTATAAAAAGCTACTTCACCTAATACAACTCTATTCGGAACTTTCTGCTTGTGGTGTGATGGATAGCAAAAGAAAAGAGAATCTGAAAGCTGAAATCAGCAATCTGATAAACACATAAAGCTATGCACATTGATTTTGCCTCACCATCTAACGGTACATATAATAATGCTAGCAGTAGCCGACAGTTGGCTAATTATTTAGAGCATGAAGATTTGGAACGCATGGAAAAAGGTATTTACACCGAAGGCTTTTTCAATCTAACAGATGATAATATCTATAAGTCAAAGGTGATAAAGGATATAGATACCAATATAGGGCAACTTCTGAAAACAGATGCTAAATTTTATGCTATTCATGTCAGTCCATCAGAAAAGGAACTCCTTGCAATGGGTAATAGCGAACAAGAACAAGCCCAAGCTATGAAGCGGTATATCCGGGAGGTATTTATTCCAGAATATGCCAAAAACTTCAATAAAGAACTATCTGCTTCGGACATTAAATTCTATGGTAAGATTCATTTTGATCGTAGTCGTTCTAAAAACAAACAGAATATGCATTGCCATTTGATTGTAAGCCGGAAAGAGCAAGCCAATAAAAAGAAGTTATCCCCACTAACCAATCATAAGGATACCAAGAACGGAGTAATCAAAGGTGGATTTGACCGGGTAAACCTATTCCAACAGGCAGAACAGGGTTTTGATAAGCTATTCGACTACAACCGCCAACAATCGGAATCATTTAACTACCACAATACAATGAAGAATAGTTCTATACCTAAACAAATTGAATTACAGGAACAAAAAATCTATGGCGAAAAAAAGAAAGAAACATTTCAATCCGATGAAAAATATAACAAGATTTTTTGCAATCTTGCTAGTAAACAGGACAACAAATACCCTTATAATCTGCAAAATAGTAATGATTCTCTTTTGTCTATTTTCTCATTGGGAGATGGCAACAATTACAATACTACATTGGCAGAAGAATTACAAGCACAGAAACACAAGAAGAAAAAGAAAAAAGAGATAAGACGATGATTGAATATGATGAAGTAAGACACGATATGGACTGCTACCTGATGGAGTAACCTTGAACCTCAATTATTAAATAAGTCCAAAGACTTTTTTTGCAAGAAAGTCTTTGGACTCAATATTTAAGATAAAAGCCTTCTTATTTCAGCTTCCCATCCAGAACGATGTTCGATTCGTTTCTTAACAAGACTATTCTGAATTATCTCTGCTTTAGTTAGCTGAGAAAATTGTTCCCAATCATCTTCAAAAACATACGTTGCGTTCCCATAAATTACATTCTCCATTATAAATAGATTTTTAGATGGAAACTTAAATACCAAATATCCTCTAAAACCACCAGCCCCATAAACTAGCCCAGAAGGTCTAAAACGGAGAATCGTATCAATATTATGTTCTTGAACTTTTGCTTTTCCGGTTCTATTACTGGACAAGTTTCCAGCTAACTGAGCTAATCTATCCCAAGGGTAGTCTCCTTCTGGAAGAATACGCCAATTAACCCTTGTAGTTGGAATTGATGATATCGCTGGAAGCAAATTTTCAGTAAGGATCTCACAAGAGCCAAATAACTCTAAAAACAAATTAATAACATGCTTAATTTTAGATACACTCAAATCATCCCTATGCAATAAAGGCGATGTAACATATAAGTCACCAGAAATATCTACAATTTTCAATTCTATTGAGGGAGCTGGAATATCTTCTCTCTGATACCTTTTATAAGGAACATCTACATAATGATAATCACCATGCCAGTCTTTTATACAAACTTCTCTATATTTAGTTTCCATAGGTAAGTCTCTCCTTTTTATGAAACTACCATTAGCATTTAGCCGAGAAACAGCACCTAAAGCGCGAGGTAAAATCTGTTCTCCACTAATGAGTGGAATAGAAAAGCCAAGAAGATTTAATTTATCAGCATTTATTTCACTTGCTTTTTTTGATACAAAAAAGTTGTCATTATCATGAATCCCAATCAGATAACTATCAATATTCCTAATACGTACTTTATCTATCATATTCTAACCTCTTGGAGGAAAAGGATCGTTACCATAACTATCTTTTTGTCTAATACGACCATCTTTTCCGTGAATTACTAACTCCGACTGCTCTTTCCGTGCAATCGTACGGGCAATTTCTATTGCTTCTCTTTGAGTTTGGGTAATTCTTGTCTTTCTACTATTACCCTCACCTCTTACAGCCCACTGATCACCAGAAGGCACAACATGTTGATTTTTCTTCATAAAAATCAAAGTAAAATTATTACTAAACAATAAGTAAACGAGGGTTGTTATAGCATAAAAACATCAAAAGGACTTTGGAATTGCCGATTTTTGTTTTAGCTTTGCACGTGAAATAACGGGATTTCTTAAAAGTGACTACCTTCTAAGGAAGTTACTACAACCCACAAAAGCAAATTCTGAAATAGAGAGCAGCCGCCAAGTAGCTCTCTTTTCTTTTTTATAGTCGTTAATTGCTATTTACTATACCATATCTTCATCTTTTAGTTTATTCCAGTTTAAAGTGTTCACATTAGCAAAAAAAGGTATTGCACCATATTTGCCTTGCAGATAGCTCTTACGGATATCTACTCGTGGTTTAAAGTTTGCCAATGATGTTAATCGAGTAGAGCCATCTCTTTCTTTTTCAACAAACCAAACCTCATCTGTACGAATAAAATCTACATCTAGCAAATGGGACTCGTGTGTCGTACAAATTAGTTGAGTATTATTGGCATTAGAAAGTTGCGAAAAATAATACTCAAATATTTTTTGAGACATTATAGGATGCATACTACGATCAATTTCATCAATTAAATAGACAGCAGAATTGAATTGAAGATCAATAAGCATTGGAATAAAATCCAACAATCGAATAGAACCATCAGATTCTTCATCCATATCAAAAACAACATCCTCATCTTGACTATTCTTGTGTACAGTCATTTGTTTGTATATCTTAGTTTGACCTTCTTTATCCGTTTCGAAGAAATATACAGATTGTTGATCGGAAGAAGCAACACAACAGTTTTCATCCGGTTTAGCTTCTGATAGTATTTGTGATATTAGCTTTTTAGGTAAATCTGTTTCTTCCTTATTAGTTGCTACTTTTTTAAGATCAGAAATACCTGTATTAAAGAAATGCAACAACCTTTTAGTCACATTAGAAAACTCATCATCTTTTTCCAGTCGAAAGGACAAACCCCGAAAACGAGTTTCTGGAAAAATAATTTTCAAATTATCATCAAACCAGTTATAAACATTACTAATCGCAATTATACCTTTTCCATTTCTTTTATGGTATTCGGACAAAAAACTTTTATCTATTGGCGTTCCTTCTGATAGAAATTTTACAAATTGCTTAGATTCTTCATTTCCTTCAATCTCTCCAAAGAAGTAATTAACATAATCTACCTCTTGTATACGCTCAAATATTTTTTTCTTTGCCCGACTACTAATTTGATACAACCACTCCTTCTTAATCCCTCTGATATTAAATATCACCCCATACGAGTAATACAAAGAATCTGCCTTAATCTCAATTTCCAATTTAGAATCCACCTTTTTTTCAGGTGCCAGCTTAAATACATCCCAATTATTTCTAGGGAATCTTCCTAATGCAATGTTTTTCAAAATATTCACACAGCGAATCATATTGGATTTGCCAGAAGCATTAGCTCCATAAATAATAGATGATCTCAAAACCGATATATCATCTCTTTTTTCGGCTCTATATACATGTGCCGGAAGAGATGTACCTTTCCCTGCAATGAAACTAATTTCGGTTTCAGAATTGAAAGATAGTATATTTTCAAATTTTGCTCTCAGTATCATTCTTGTCTTTATTTTCAATTTTGATGCAAACATACGACACAAAATGCAAATAAACAAGAAATTTCGTCTTTTTCTTTAGAAAAATCACCAACGACTGATATTTAGACATGGAAGCGATTGAAAAAGTGAAAGGATATTAGGAGTGTGTATAATATTAAAGATATATGTGTTTTTTCAACCAATTGTTTCGGTAGTATTCAAATGGCAAGCAAAACTATGAGAAATTACTATAATAAAAACGCCCTTATCGGTACTGGCAGTTATACAAAACAACTTCTATTTTTGCAAATTCAAAAATAAAAAATTATCTTTGCCCTCAGTATTCTCCATGAGCAAACTACCGCAAAAGCACGTAGTAAATCAGTGGGTTAAATCATGGGATATGCTTGAAGCTAAAAATATAAAATTTTAAATATCAGCGTGGTAACTCTATTAGGAGAATCCCAGGCGGATCACATAAGAACAAAGCTAAAAGAGATAAGTCCTGCAATATTAACGTATTGTGGGACTTTTTTATGTTTTAGTCTTGCTTGAAAGCCCAAAAAGGCGCACGAAAAGACACGGTTGAGTATCCAAATCGTACCCCCTTCCCCGAAAAACAAAAAGGGGGTACAATTGTCGGAAAGTCCTTCTGATAAACTACGTGGAGGTCTTCTATTTAATACCAAAACTCATGATCGAATACAGAACTAGCTTTTTTATTTGGTAGATAACCTATTTACTTATTTCTCTAACTTTATAACCTACGATTCCAAAAGACTTGTGTAGCGCCGGGATTAACCACATGATCAAGCCGGGTAGTCCCCAGCGTTTTTTCTCTTCGCTGATGAAATAGAATCGTTCGATCAGTTTGAGCTTGGGGAACCATTGCTCGATTGTGTGCGGATCGTTTAGTCCGAAATGGAAACGGGCTTTTGTCCGTTTTACCGATTCATGCTTGTCGGAGTTGCGGGCGGCCCATTTATTGACGAAATCAAAATATATCTCGCATCCGGGAAAGCGTTGGGCGAGGTTTTGGATAACAGATTTTACCTGTTCCTCATTGAAATACATCATTACACCTTCCGCGAGGAAAAGGAAGCGGCCGTGAGGATGTTTTTGTCTCAACATATCCATCCAGTCCGTCTCGAGCATAGAGCCTTTGATCGTGAGATCTTTAGCGGAGGCAGGGAATAGCTTTTCACGCAAATTGATTACTTCAGGTAAGTCTAGTTCGTAGAAGGTCGCTTGGTTATGGTTGGAGACACGTTGGAAACGGCTGTCTAATCCGCAACCGATTGATACCACTACCGGATCTTCAGTTACCTTACGGTCGATGAATCGCTGGACCAAACGATCGAAATGACGTAGGCGGATAGCGGTTCCGGTAGTACTCATCGTGATTTTACCAAACTTGGCGAAATCATAATCTATTTTCTCAACAAGCTCACATGCCATCGGGTCTTTTAATATCGCATCTTTCCGGTGACTTTCGTGAGCGCGTGATAGTAAGGGAATAAACAAGGTCTCCGCGATGTTATCCTTTATCTCTGGTTTTATTTTATTCATAATATACCTATTTATAGGGATTGATTATCCGGTACAAAGATGGGATCTTTGCTTTTGGTTTATTTACGCAAGAAGGAAGTGTATTTTAATCAAACGGAAAAATGGTACACATAGAACTCTCATCTCGTGGAAGAGATACGATCGCTTTAGAAATGCCGGATATAAGTTATTTTTCTACCAATCGTTCAGGAGGGCTAGAAGAGAACTGTTGGGAGGCGGAGAACAAATTATTGACCTATCGTATCAGTGATTTCAGATGCAGGGATTTTAATGTGACAAGATACCAGATCTATTGCAAGGAGGATTGTTGCATGCGTTCCCTAAATGTCGGTAACTCGTTTATGGGACTTTCTGTTGTTCGTCAGGGGATCGTCGAATGCTTTTTGTCGGAGACACGGGATAAGCGGATTTGGCGGAAAGGGTATACGAATATGATCGTAAGTTCTGGTATCAAGGAAGAGCGGAATCTGTTCCGTAAAGGAGATACTTTTGGTATGACAAGTATTCTGGTGTCGCCGGATTTCTTCCAACATTTGTCGGAACGTTATACGGAGTACTTCGGGAGTGCTTATTTGCGATTCGGCAGGGGGGAGACTTTCTTTATCGCTCCCAAGAATCTCTCGATTCCAATCGCTTTATCTGTGGCGTTGAATGATCTTGAGGTCTCTCAGATGATGGGAAATGCCTCGCCAATGTATCTCGAAGCAAAAGTAACCGAGTGCTTGTCTTTATTTATGCGGGAGACGGAAGGTAAAGAACCGGTTAACGCAAAGATAGTAGGCTTTTCCGATCGGGATAAAATTTATCAGGCCCGGGATATTATATGTTCCGAATATTTGAACCCGCCTTCATTACATGATTTGGCTTTACGTGTCGGAACTAATGAATGTACTTTGAAAGCGGGGTTTAAAGAAGCGTTCCGGACGACCGTGTTTAACTATCTCTTTGATTATCGTATGAATATAGCGATTCACTATCTTTTGGATACCAATAAATCAATAGGGGAAGTTGCCGGCTTGGTCGGCTATGAACATCAAGCGCATTTTTGTACGGCCTTTAAGCGGAAGTTTAATGTCACCCCGTCTGAATATAGGTTGAAAGCGTAGTATAGACCATCGACTTTTATTTCCCGAATCGGGAACTATCCACCTCTTTATGCTCTTTTGCTTTAAAATCTCCGAATTTATAGATAAAGGATAAGGAGACTCGTCTGGAATCCGGGATCATACGCATATGTAAGTCTTGTGTTTTGTATTGGAGATTAAGATCTTTTGGGACCCATGAATTAAACATGTCATCTACTTTTAAAGAGATCTCCGCTTTGCCGTTGGGGGAGATCCATTTCAAGCCGGCGTCTACGTTATACATACTGCTGATCGTCATTGGGCCTTGAATGTTGCGGGTAATATAAGAACCGGATACTTCCGCTTTGATAGTAGGCTTCGATGAGATGTTGAACGTATTATTTAATTCGGCATAGAATGCCAGATTATCTTTATTGAAGCTTATATCATGGTAATTATCACATTTCATCTTGTCATAATAACCGTTTAACGTTAATCTGGAATCAAGCACGGAGCCGGCTTTGAATGGTATCATTACATTTAGGCCTAGCTTACTGGAATAGTCGAAATTCAGTGTCTTATAGATAAGAACTAGTCTCTCGGAGGATTGATAGGGGAGCTGGTTGAAATTATTGTCTATATAATTTGCGTATAGCGTGAAAATGTATTTGTTTTTTAGGATGTAGTTCAATTGGGCAGAGTAGAGTCTGGACGGCCTTAAATCCGGGTTACCTTGTATCTCGGTATATCCATTCAGATAAGACACCGTATTCTGCATCTCCCAATAGCTGGGATAGGTCTTGTCTGAAGAAACGGATAATTGCAGGATGTGGCTGGGGTGGGCTCGGTACGTGATTTCCATCATTGGGAATAAGCTCCAATAATCAATCTCCTTATGTTTGTAATACTCTCCGGTCAAAGAGGCGTTTACGGATAGGTTATCAGAGAAGCTTTTGGAAAAGCCGGTATATAAATCATATACATATTCATCCAGTTTACTGTAACTATTAGAGATGGACCAATCGTGTTCGCGCAGTGAATGATATACCTGAGAACTTTTGTCTGAGGCGAAGCTGAATTTTGTCCCATAGTTGAGCATCCAGCCTTTTCCTAATTTATGGTTCTGGTCCGCGTAGACGGAGAGCCTACGGATGTCTTGTTGTGATTTAGCGTTGAAGGCATCTTCTTTCCCGGCTTTCTTCTCTTGGTAATATTGTGTCGTATGATTGATGTAAGCGGTAAAATCAATCCCTACATTAAGGCCGAACCCGGAGGCATAGTCGAGCGCCAGATTATGCATCTGGATCGGTTTGTCGGATTTCTTTCTGTTTTCGGAATCCGAATAGGTTCCTACAGAAGAGGTGAAAGGATGAGTCCATTGCTGGATCTCTGAGGTATAGGCGAAGCTTAGTTTGTTCTTATCGTTCAAGAACCAATCATTGCCTAGGCGTATGGTATGGACTGGGAGCCGGGTATGTCCTCTGTCGAATTGCTCGATCTCGTAGGTCTTACCATCGAATAAATGGTGTGATAAGATATCCTCACCTGTCCGTTCCCTGTGGTAGCCGAAGGAGTACATGAGATCGGTAGAATATTTAGGCGTGTTGTAAACGAGAGTAGCGCCACTTTGGTAATTAGCGTAATGCCCTTGGTTGTATAGAGCATTGACTTGTCCTTGCAGTTTGGGAGTCTCGGAAGTACCGTTATTAAGGACCAGATTAATCACGGCCCCGCGTACATGATATTGGGGTGGAGCACTATACATGATCTCTGCTTCTTGAATACGTTCTTTGGGCATATTCTTAAGCAGATTCTCCAATTGGCTCTCACCCATATTGGTGGTCTTGCCATTGATGATAACCGTGACTTCATTTGTTCCGGCAAGTTGTATTTTCCCGCTTTGTTCCCGCACTCCCGGTAGTTCTAGGATCGCCTCGTAAGCGCTAGCAGCCATCTTGTCTTTTAACAAGTGTGGCATGCTGTAGGTTATTTTCCCATCAACAACCTTGGCTAAAGGACGCTCTCCGGTAACAGATACTTCCGAAAGCGTCTGGCTTTTCTCGTTCAGTTGTATATTGCCTATCGTAAGTGAGTCATAAGTGCTTTGATACGTTTCATACAGCAGATGCTGGACGGTTAAGAGGAAAGGGGATATCTCCGCTTTGACACTAAAAGAGCCCAAAGAGTCCGTATAGGTGGAGTTTACATATACTGAATCGTTCGTTTGTATAATCACGACCGCTAGTTCGATAGGATGGTTATTTAAGTCCGTAACCCTTCCCGTAATAACTTGTGCCTGTGTGAATGTGGTAAATAATAATCCTAAAAAGATAATCAGCTTCTCATATCATCCTCGATTTAGTCAACATTCCTGTGCATATTTCGCAAATATACTTTTCATTAGGGAATCTACCTAATAAATTCTACTTTTAGGACTTAGGGGATTAGGATATATTTGATAGCTTTGCGGAGGAATGGGGTTCGTGCCTCTTTCTCGAATAGATGATAACAATAAAAGTAAATGATAATGAATGAAAAAATGAATACTCCATTGGGTAGCGCTTTTCCCAAGGAACGGGTTCGTTATGCGATGCTTTCTTTCTTTTTAGCGCAAGGTCTTTGTTTCTCTAGTTGGGCTAGCCGTATTCCGGACGTGAAGGATTTCTTTGAGGTGAATTACGCTTTCTATTGGGGCTTGGTCTTGTTCCTGATCCCGGTAGGTAAGTTTGTGGCGATACCGTTAGCGGGTTATTTGGTGTCGAAGTTGGGAAGCCGTATTATGGCGCAGGCCAGTGTGTTGGGATATGCCTTGGCCTTATTCGCAATCGGTACGGCACATAATATTTATCTGCTGGGTGTCTATTTATTCTGTTTTGGGGTGTTCTGGAATCTTTGCGATATATCCTTGAATACGCAAGGGATTGGTATCGAGCGGCTCTATGGACGTACGATTATGGCCTCATTTCATGGAGGTTGGAGTCTGGCGGCTTGTTTAGGGGCTTTGATCGGGTTTATCATGATCGTATCCGGTGTTACTCCGTTCTGGCATTTTACGTTGATTGCTTTATTGATTGTGATGATCGTTTTGGTAAGCCGGAAGTATTTGCAGGAAGACGTAGCGGTTGAATCACCGGAGGAAGAGAAGGAAGCGGAGAAGAAAGAAGCTCCGGCATTGTTGAGCTTTATCCGTAAGCCGGAAATGCTGTTGATCCAGTTAGGTATCGTTGGACTGTTTGCCTTGGTGGTGGAAAGTGCGATGTTTGATTGGAGTGGACTTTACTTCGAATCGGTACTACAAGTTCCTAAATCCTTGCAGATCGGTTTCTTAGTGTTCATGGTGATGATGACGGTAGGCCGTTTTCTCACGAACTCCGCCTATAGTGTTTTAGGAAAGCAGAAGGTGTTGCAATTGGCGGGTTTCTTTATTTTTGCCGGTTTCTTTATCTCAGCCATGTTGGGCGGTATGTTCGAATCGATGACGGTAAAGGTGATCGTGAATTCCTTAGGCTTTATGTTGGTAGGCTTGGGTATCTCGTGTATGGTGCCTACTATTTATAGCTTGGTGGGTGCTAAATCGAAAACTCCGGTGGGAATTGCCTTGACAATCCTTTCTAGCATCAGTTTTATCGGCTCATTGATCGCACCTTTGTTGATCGGGGCGATCTCGCAGGCTTTCAATATGAAATACGCTTATATCGTGGTCGGCTTGTTAGGGCTTTGTATCTTGCTAATGACTACATTCTGCAAAGCATTCAAGAATAATTAAAGATAGAGAATTGAGAATTGAAAATTAGGAGAGAGCGAATAATTTTCAATTCTCAATTTTCAACTACTCAGGCATTCGTTGTTCCGCTGTCTCTAAGCATCGCAACACATCTTCCTTAGTGCCGTTGAATGGGCCTATTCCTTCGATTTTCAATGTTGTCATAGCTGCCGCGAAACATCCGGCTTCTTCTATGCTTGCGCCTTTGGCACGTTTATAGAGATATCCTGTCATATAAGTATCACCCGCTCCGGTAGCGTTTACTACTTCTTTCGGTATGTAAGCGGGGATTTTATGGAAAGTGGAACCGTCGTAAATGATAGATCCCATGCTTCCGAAAGTCAGCAATACCTCTTTCACGCCCCAATCGTAGATAACTTTTCCTGCGTTCACGGCATCGGTATATCCGGTTAACACCTCCATCTCATGTTCGTTAGCCTTGAGGAAGTGCACGTATTTAAGTACTTCTTTTTTCTCTGGCCAATCCACGGCAAATACATCCTTGTCTCTTACTTCCCGTAGATACCCTTGCGAGTCAATCGATACTAAGCCTTTCCCCGCTAAATACTTTACCACTTCCAAAGAGAAATCATCGGCAAGCAAACTACCAAGGTGGAAGATCTTGGAGTCGATGTTCTCCAGATACTCTACGGTGAAAGGATCTGCTTTCGCCAATACACGTTGCGTACGGTTATCTTGGTTCTCTCCATAAATATTCTCGAAATAAACGGTGTGCTTACTTGGCATCACGGCAACGTCGATACCTTCGGCTCGTAGTTCCTCCACCGTTTTCATCTCAGATTCAGCCAAGGCTGTCACTAGAGTATAGTCAATATCATCGAAATGTTTTATCGCATGCGAGAAATAAAAGGAGGTTCCTCCCGGCATATGGACGGTATTCTTAGGTGTCACTACCTTATCCAAGGTGATGTGTCCTACGCAGCAAAGTTCGTGTGTATTCATTTTTTACTCAGTTTATTATAAAGCGACAAATTTATGAAAAAAGAGTTCAAGTACATAGGATAGTCGTTATTTTGACCAATAAAAGCATAAACGAGGCGTTTCCATTCAAGAGCGAAAGTATTTACATATAGTAGAAACGAAAGTGTTTACCTCTAGAAGTAAAGTCATTTACATATGGAAGTAAACAGCGTTACATCTAGTTGTAAATGTAATATGCTGATAATCCGTATATAATACTGTTGGCGGATAATGCTCGGTGTATCTGCTGGAAATATTCAAATTCACCTTATCCGATAAGCATGCTTATTTGGATTTAGAAAAAAGAATTGATAATCAGTCAACGACATAGATAATATATAATGTACGCTCGTACATTATAATATATGCAATACGCATAGAGGTTATACTACTATATAGGTGATGTATATTTTATGTGCGATGGAATAGAATGTGAGAAACGACTAGTCTAAACGATCGATTTTTCTAGTCATTTGCAAAGGTACGCGTTTCTTCGACACTTACAACCCTTCCGCATTATTTTTTTATCGCTTATCCTCTTTCTTATCAATAGGATAGGTTATCCTTTACGAAACAACGGATTCTTTCAACAAATCTCCTGTTTTGGCACTAAAAAAACGCAAGATTTAGACGATCGTTTAGACTAGTCGTTTTATGCCCAATTTGAAGGGGCAAAATATTGAAGAGCTTTTAATTAACACTAGTATTAATATCTGTCTCTTATACACATCTCCGAGCCCACGAGACGGAG
>ERZ1694964.957-NODE-957-length-11712-cov-6.499442_pt1 | contig 11712 bp, 10 predicted proteins | sample MGYA00581613_ERZ1694964 | MGnify/ENA primary metagenome ERZ1694964 (study PRJEB42213, sample SAMN07424513) | human gut metagenome | biome: ENVO:00009003; feature: ENVO:2100002; material: ENVO:00002003 | host: Homo sapiens | place: USA | collected 2015 ...
CGTCAGATGTGTATAAGAGACAGGAAATATTATATTATTTGTAATAAAACCATTGTATTTTGAAATTACAGATGTGTTTTATAATGGTTTGAAAGATGGAGTTCATGCAGAAACAGTATCACAAGCTTTCAGTACTAGATTTGGCAGAATTAAGCACTATGTATTAGAAAATGTTTTATCTTTATCTTTTTGGGGTAACAACGCATGGGATTTTGTCAAAGGTTTTATTTCATCCTTGATAGAAGGATTGATAAGTCTTTTTGTGAGTGTGTTCAAACAAATTTTCAAACTTATCAAAGAAGGAATTAAAGTTTTTGTACAAGCAGGAAAAATTCTGTTTGGAGAACAATCTAAACAAATGACTCCTGCACAAAAGGGAGATGCCATTATCAAGATTTTGGGAGGTAGTGTGATTGCTATTTGTGGAATAGGAATTGAGGCACTCATTAACAAATTAGGCATTGGTGAACCGTGGTCTGTAGTGCTTGCAACTATGATGTCGGGGATAGCATCGGTATTATTTATGTTTTCTCTTGATAAAATGGATCTTTTTAATGCCAAAGCAGAAACCAGACAAGCAAGAATAAACGATATTTTTAATGAAAGAATTAAAGATATTAAAAATGCAACAACTGAAATGACTAAAAAAACTATGGATAAACTCAAGCAACAAAGATTGGAATTTAATAAATCCATGGTGGAATTTGATAAAGCTGTATCATGCAGCAACTATGCCTTATTAAATGAGATTATAATAAAACAAGCTAAATTGTTAGGCATAAATTTACTTCAAACAACAAATAATAACAATACTAATTGGAGTTTATAATTATGATTACAGAAAATTTAACGAAACGAGCAGCCAATATAGCTGCCAATGCATTTGTACCTATTGTTTTCGGTATTGCAGCAAAAGCTGCTTTAGGAGCCGCAGCTTACGCAGCTAAACACATAGAATTTCCTGAAGATGGTTTTGTTGAAGTACAGCTAAAAAAAATAAGAAAATTACTTACTGGCACACCTAATAGTCTGAAAAAGGAAAAGGAAATCCTTCAAAAAAGAATCGCCCAAGCAAAACAGAATTTTAACTGCTATAAGTCTAAACATGAAGAATTACTTTTAAAAGACATTCAACATCCTATCGATGAAATCAATAAAAACAAAGCGGTCATTAAAGAAGCTGTTTTAAAGAAATTGGCTGATGCTTTAATAAAAGTTGGAATTAAAAGCGATATTAAAGACTATCCTTTGGAAGTGTTAGACTATAGAGAATTTCCCATATCAGATAACTTTAACATAGTAGAGAAGCATCATAAAAAATTAGAGAAATTAGGCTATGAACTTAATGATGCTTATTTGGTTGTAACCCCTATGCTATACATTTTTAAATCTATAAAAGATTTAAAGAAGTTGCATGATGAATCAGAAAAGTTTAAAGATGAGGCTAATAATGTATTAGCAGAAATGAAAAATGAACTCAATCGGATGAATGAGTTACAAAAGGCTTTAGATAATATTTCTGGAATATTCAGTGACTTAAAGAGTAAATATGTGCCATTTATCGAAGATTTCACAGAAGAAGTCGCAAAAGAATACTCCTCTTATGAAGAAATTCCTGAAAAATATCTACATTTTATAAAGAATTGCACCATTATATTAAGAGAAATTTGCGAAAAGAAAATTGTGAATTGCGGCTCTTTAGAGAAAGTAAAAGAGTATAGTGATGAAGTGTCAATAAAGTATTGTGACTTGAAAGCACAATTTGGAATTGCTGCTTAATTGCTCAACTATACAATATAACACGAGTTCGATATAGCTCACATTATATATCAAATATAACAAAAAACATTGAACAATATCGAACCACATCAAAAAAACAATACGTTATCATTCTTAAAAATATGGAAAACGAGAGTACCGCTGAAAAGCTATTAAACGAAGGACTGGAGCTACTATCTAGCGAGAAGCCCCAAAAGCAGAAAAAAGGATTTTACTCATTGCGAGGAGCAACCGCTTTAGGTCATATGAAAGCCTTCTATTATGAAGGAGTATGCTATAAAGAAGGTCTTGGAATATACCAAAGCGATGAACGAGCTTTTGAGCGTTTTTTAGTAGCTGCGGACGAAGTACCGGAAGCTAAGTATGAGCTTGGCCTGTGCTATATCCATGGAATGGGCACTGAACAGGATATAGACAAAGCCGTTGCATGCTTCAGCGATGCTGCACAGCGTGGAGTTCCTGAAGCCCAGTATGAATTAGGTGTTTGCTATCGGCGTGGTGAAGGTGTGGAACAAGATATAAAAACTGCACTATACTGGTATGAAAAAGCTGCCAGCCAGGGATATTTGAGAGCTTACCATAATATAGGCATTGTCTATCAACACGGTCTTGGAGGGATACCTACTGATTATAACAAAGCTTTTAATTACTTCTTGAAGGCGGCAAATGAGGAAAGCACTGAACCATACTTCTGCATCGGTAATTGTTATCTGAACGGATTGGGAGTTGAAAAAAATGAAAAGGAAGCAGCCTGCTGGTTTCAAAAGGCAGCAGAACTAGGAGAGCCAGACTCCATGTTCCATTTGGCTTGGATGTATCAAGAAGGTGTCGGAGTTGAACGGAACAGTGAATTATCTACAGAATATCTCTATAAGGCAGCAGAAGCCGGATGGGAACCTGCTATTAGAATTATAAAAGGAGAAAATTAACTGTAAAATTCTATTTTGACCAAACAATTCGGAGACTTTTGTCCCCCTCCCTATCTTACTTTGCAATGCAAAACGATAAAAGGCGTAGCATTATGAAGAAAGATAGGGATTTGTCATTATTTGTCGGCAATAGAAGAATTATTATTCCAAGAAATATAAACAACCATTAAAGAAAGGAGAATCGATTATGTTTAGAGATACATCTATTTTTATTTGTGACAATTGTGAACATATATTCAAAGCTTTGGATATAGAATATAATTGTATGGCACTCAGTACTCCGCAGAAATGCCCGAAATGCGGTAGCTATCATACGATGCCGGTGAATGATTTAGATTTTCCCGGCAAGACTATCTATGAAGGAATCTGGGAAAAACAAGATAAGACTAGCAATAATAATGCCACTTGCTACTATCCAAGTGACATACTTGCGAAGAGTCTGAAAGAACGTGAAGAGTGGAACAGCCAAGACCACACGGAGGAATTCAAGAAGAAACTAAAGAATGGTTGCTTAGATTACAAGGAGAAGCCAATTAAGATTTAGATAATCTCTTAGAATATTTGAAACAATGAGAGCATTTATACAATGTGATTTTACCGGACATCCATGCAATCCTAATGCGTTTGTGGCATTCAGCGGTTTGAAGGGATACGAATGTTCTTTTTTCAGAGATATGAAGAACTCATTGCGAACAGTCATCTTAAAGAAGACCTCATTATTAGTGGCATCGGCATCATTAAACGAAGATTACAAGATTTCAGGATTGAATGTACCGAAATAGACTATCCGCAAGAAAAATAGGGTCAATCTGAAAACCCTGTGGGTGATAAGCATGACCTCTGAGTTACAATGCTGACGCCCAATCAGGTGTTCGTTTGATGTACTTGATTTATAATACTTTGGAAGGATGTATGTTTTTAGCATTGCAGACTTTCAATGTTTCTCAAATATTATACCCACATACTTTTTGACTTGACCCGAAAAATACAGTCCGGTAACCAAAGCATAATACCAAAGGCTTAAATAATACAAAAACACCCAACTTTACATTCTTGGGTGTAAAACTGGGTGTTTGTTTTGCAATTTGCTGATTTTCAGCATTTATTGCGGAGAGACAGGGATTCGAACCCCGGGTACCTCGCAGTACAACGGTTTTCAAGACCGCCGCAATCGACCACTCTGCCACCTCTCCAAAACTCCTTTATCAGAAGTGCTTTCCGTTGAAAGCGGTGCAAAGGTACGAATCATTTTTAAATCTGCAAACATTCTGATATTTTTTTCGCGAATTAATCGTATTTTTGCAGTTCATTAGTAAGAACAGAAATATGATATACCCTCAAAACTTTGAGCAAAAGATAGGATTCGACCAGATAAGACAGTTACTAAAAGATAAGTGCCTCAGTACTTTAGGTGAAGAAAGAGTTACAGACATGAACTTTTCCGAGCAACATGAAGAGGTTGAGGAGAAATTAAACCAAGTAACAGAGTTTGTCCGCATCATCCAGGAAGAGGACGGATTTCCCGATCAATTTTTCTTTGATGTCCGTCCTTCGCTAAAACGTGTGCGGATAGAAGGAATGTATTTGGACGAACAAGAATTATTTGACCTACGCCGTTCATTAGAAACCATCCGTGACATTGTACGCTTTCTACATCGGAATGAAGATGAAGAAGAAAACAATACCCCCTACCCTAGCCTGAAACGACTGGCAGGAGATATTGCCGTGTTCCCGCAACTGATAGGGAAAATAGATGGCATCCTTAACAAATATGGAAAAATCAAGGATAATGCCTCTACCGAATTAGCCCGCATACGTCGCGAACTTGCCAGTACGATGGGAAATATTTCCCGTTCATTAAACAGCATCCTGCGTAGTGCGCAGTCCGAAGGATACGTGGACAAAGATGTAGCTCCCACCATGCGTGACGGACGTCTGGTGATTCCAGTTGCCCCTGGACTCAAGCGAAAAATCAAAGGTATCGTACACGATGAATCCGCCAGTGGAAAAACTGTGTTTATAGAACCGGCGGAAGTGGTAGAAGCCAACAACCGCATCCGTGAACTCGAAGGTGATGAACGACGTGAGATCATTCGTATCCTTACCGAGTTCTCGAATATCCTTCGTCCATCTATTCCGGAAATTCTTCAATCATACGAATTTCTGGCAGAGATAGATTTTATCCGTGCGAAAAGTTACTTCGCCATACAGACCAATAGTCTGAAACCCGCCGTAGAGAATGAGCAACTACTGGATTGGACAATGGCAGTGCATCCTTTATTACAACTTTCATTAGCCAAACATGGAAAGAAAGTTGTACCACTGGATATAGAGCTCGATCAAAAACAACGTATCCTTATTATATCCGGACCGAATGCCGGAGGTAAGTCCGTCTGTTTGAAAACAGTCGGTTTGCTGCAATATATGCTGCAATGCGGCATGCTGATTCCCTTGCACGAACGTAGTCATGCCGGTATATTCAGTAGCATCTTTATCGATATTGGTGATGAGCAATCTATTGAAGATGATTTGAGTACCTACTCTTCTCACTTGACCAATATGAAAATCATGATGAAGAGCTGTAACGAACGGAGCCTCATCCTGATTGACGAGTTCGGTGGAGGTACGGAGCCGCAAATCGGAGGTGCTATTGCCGAAGCTGTACTGAAACGTTTCAACCAGAAAGGAACATTCGGAGTCATCACTACCCACTACCAGAATCTGAAACATTTTGCCGAAGATCATGAAGGAGTAGTGAACGGAGCCATGCTTTACGACCGTCATCTCATGCAAGCACTTTTCCAATTACAAATCGGTAATCCGGGAAGTTCGTTCGCCGTAGAAATTGCACGAAAAATCGGACTACCGGAAGATGTCATCGCAGATGCTTCGGAAATCGTAGGAAGCGAATACATCAATGCAGACAAATACCTTCAGGACATTGTACGCGACAAGCGTTACTGGGAAGGAAAACGTCAAACTATCCGTCAACGGAAAAAGCACATGGAAGAAACCATTACCCGTTACCAGACAGAAATGGAAGAATTGCAAAAATCCCGGAAAGAGATTATCCGGCAAGCAAAAGAAGAAGCGGAACGCATGCTTCAGGAATCCAATGCCCGCATTGAAAATACGATTCGTACAATAAAGGAAGCGCAAGCTGAAAAGGAAAAGACGCGCCAGGCACGTCAGGAACTGACAGACTTCCGTACTTCTCTGGATGCATTGGCATCTAAAGAGCATGAAGAGAAGATTGCAAAAAAAATGGAGAAACTAAAGGAAAAGCAAGAACGGAAGAAAAACAAGAAGAGTGAACCGAAAGCTGCAGTCTCTTCTCCATCAAGTGCCCCTAAAATAGTGCCGATTGCAATAGGAGAAAATGTAAAAATCAAAGGACAGACAAGCGTCGGCCAAGTGATGGAAATCAGTGGTAAAAATGCGACTGTTGCTTTTGGAAGCATAAAAACGACCGTAAAAATAGACCGTCTGGAACGTGCCAATCATACGCCCAAGACGGAAGGGATTGCAAAAAGCACTTTTGTCAGCAGCCAGACACACGATCAGATGTATGAAAAGAAGCTTAGCTTCAAACAGGACATTGATGTACGCGGAATGCGTGGGGATGAAGCCTTACAGGCAGTCACCTATTTTATTGATGACGCCATATTAGTCGGCATGGATCGTGTACGTATCCTTCACGGCACAGGAACGGGAATACTTCGTACACTTATCCGCCAATATCTGGCCACCGTACCGGGAGTCAGTCACTATTCCGACGAACATGTACAGTTTGGCGGTGCCGGAATCACAGTAGTCGATTTTGACTAACACGTAAACAAAACGTTCAAAGAACTTGTTCTCATTTAGAAAACCACTACCTTTGTTACAGTGGTTTTCTAAAACGAGAATAAAGCATGAAAAATAATCTGTTAAGCGAAAAGCTTATTTATACAGGAGAAAGTCTTACTCCTACCCATTTACATCTTTGTACTTACAATGCTACCGAGATGCAGGAAAGTTCTAGTGATACTTTTCAAGCCATCAAAGGTACGCTGAACAACGATCAAATCAACTGGCTACAGATACACGGAATGAAAAACACAGAAACTATCCGGGAAATTTGCAGTCATTTCGAAATAGACTTCCTTGTCTTACAAGATATATTGAATGCGGACCATCCGACCAAGATAGAAGAACATGATAAATACATTGTCCTGATCTTAAAGATATTCTATCCGAACGAACATAAAGAAGAAAATGAACTGGATGAACTGCTCCAACAGCAAGTCTGCCTTATCATAGGAAATAATTATGTACTGACTTTCCTCGAAAAAGAAACTGATTTCTTTGATGATGTCAGTTCTGCCTTGCGTAATGATGTTCTGAAGATACGCAGCCGTCAAACAGATTATCTACTTAGCGTACTGCTCAACAGCGTGATGGGAAACTACATTTCAACCATCTCTTCCATCGATGACGCACTCGAAGATTTGGAAGAAGAATTGCTAACCATCACCAGCGGAGACGACATCGGTATCCAGATTCAGGCATTACGACGCCAATATATGCTAATGAAAAAAGCAATCCTCCCCTTAAAAGAACAATATATAAAGCTATTGCGAGCAGAAAATCTGCTCATCCATAAAGTGAACCGCGCCTTTTTCAATGATGTAAACGACCACTTGCAATTTGTATTACAAACCATCGAAATCTGCCGGGAAACCCTTTCTTCATTAGTCGATCTATACATCTCCAACAATGACTTACGAATGAACGATATCATGAAAAGATTAACCATCGTATCCACCATCTTTATCCCTTTGACATTTCTGGTCGGAGTATGGGGAATGAATTACAAATGGATGCCGGAACTGGAATGGCAGTACGGGTATTTATTTGCCTGGATTATAATGGCAATTATCGGTATTATTGTATATTTGTACTTCAGAAAAAAGAAATGGTATTAACAAAAACACATCATCAGTCATGAAATCGATTAAAGAGCTATACAGGATAGGTACAGGACCTTCCAGTAGCCACACTATGGGACCGCGCAAAGCTGCCGAAATGTTTCTGGAACGTCATCCGGATGCTGCATCTTTTAAAGTAACCCTTTACGGCAGTTTAGCTGCTACAGGCAAAGGACACATGACGGATGTAGCCATTATAGATACCTTGCAACCCACCGCCCCGGTAGAAATTGTATGGCAACCCAAAGTCTTTCTACCGTTCCATCCCAACGGAATGACATTTGCAGCTCTGGACAGTAATGATAAAGTGCAGGAAAACTGGACTGTTTACAGTATTGGCGGCGGTACACTAGCAGAAAACAATGATAATCCAACCATTGAAAGCCCTGATGTATACGGTATGGAAAACATGACCGAAATACTCCAATGGTGTGAAGATACCGGAAAAAGTTATTGGGAATACGTAAAGGAATGTGAGGAAGAAGATATATGGGACTACCTGACTGAAGTATGGGCCACCATGAAAGATGCCATTCACCGTGGACTGGAAGCGGAAGGCGTACTGCCCGGTCCACTAAATCTTAGACGAAAAGCCTCCACCTATTATATACGTGCCACCGGATATAAACAATCCCTCCAATCCAGAGGACTCGTCTTCTCTTATGCTTTGGCGGTAAGTGAAGAAAATGCTTCCGGTGGAAAAATAGTAACCGCACCTACCTGTGGTTCCTGCGGAGTTATGCCTGCCGTGCTTTATCATCTTCAAAAAAGCCGTGACTTTAGTGATATGCGCATTTTACGTGCGTTAGCCACTGCCGGTTTGTTTGGTAACATAGTCAAATTCAACGCATCCATTTCCGGAGCAGAAGTAGGTTGCCAGGGAGAAGTCGGTGTTGCCTGCGCAATGGCTTCGGCTGCCGCCAATCAATTGTTCGGAGGCAGTCCTGCACAAATTGAGTATGCAGCAGAAATGGGTTTGGAACACCATCTGGGAATGACTTGCGACCCGGTATGCGGATTGGTACAAATTCCCTGCATCGAACGAAATGCATACGCCGCTGCACGTGCGCTGGATGCTAATCTTTATTCAGCTTTCACCGATGGTATGCACCGTGTCTCTTTCGACAAAGTAGTACAAGTAATGAAACAAACCGGACACGACCTACCGTCACTCTATAAAGAAACAAGTGAAGGAGGATTGGCCAAAGATTACAAACAAATGTAATTATAAAAAGCAACGGACCATTCCTTTTATAGAAATAGTCCGTTGTCATTTTTATGATTAAAAGTTATTCAGTTGGCGGCCAATTCGTATCGTCTCCATTACTGATATCTTTTTCATGTATCAATCCGCCATCCTGCGTGAAATAAAGCGAGTAGCGCTGGCTACCTTGTTTCACCTGAATCACAGATTCCATCGGATTCTGTGGAAATGTCAACACATATACATCTGTCACTACCCACGCGTTATATTTAGAATCCATAAAAGCCGTATAAACAGCCGGCACCAACTGATCAATACTGTTCAGTTCATTTTCTGTCATCACCCAGTTGGCATTAGCATCAAACCAGACTTCCAATTCATCATTACTCACCCAACAGTCAGCTACATAATAAGCACCTTTCATCTCCCATTCTATATTCTGGGCAGCCGGATATACCTGTTTCAAGGCCTCCGTAATATTACTGGGAGGAACAAAAGTATCATCATCGTCATTATCACATGCGCCGAAAGAAAAGGCAGCCATAAGCAACACTACTACCCATGCGCTAAACTTAAATCTCCACATAGTTATCTTCTTGTTTAGGTCTATTTACTGCAACTAGTTAATCATCGGTCTTGATAAATTTTCCTTTCTTATCAAATTTGAAAGAAAGCCCGGTAGACAATTCAATCTCATACCCCTTGCGGTCACGTTCCACTTTTGTCACTCCTTCATTCACAAAATTATGCGCTTTCAGGTAGTTGACAGCAAATCCCGGAACAATACTAACAGGAACAGTCTGCCCTTTCTTAGCACTTACCTCTTCCCAGTTTCCCTTACTGTCAAAATCAATTTCCGTACCATCCATCAATACCACTTCATACTTGGTAGATTCCATCATATCCTTATCAATCTTGATATGGGCAACCTGTGGTTTTGTAAAATTACTATTGATAAAATTACGCGCCGGAAGCGGCAACTGATTCATGTCTTTAGTTATCACATCTTTTGCGAATGAAAACTGCACGGCTACCAGAGCCAGTACAAGTAGAGATAGAATTTTCTTCATAATCGTTATTCTTTTAGCGTTAATACTATACTTTATTCTATGCTACAAATAACGATACAGATTCCGGAAAGATTTAGGAATATTATGAGTTTGCTCTTTTTTTATATTCTTTAACCATCCTAAAAAACATAATCATCCTTCCATAATCTTCCATTCCCCAATTGTGCATCGTTCACTATCAAAACTGACAGCTATCTTTATAATCGGGAGCCCACACAAAGCAAAACGTTCGGGATAATTCTTCAAGTTAATCTGTTCCATCGCCCGATCCGCTCCTTTATCCAACTTCAATTCCATCACATACAATGTGGTTTCTGTACGAAGTACCATATCCACTCGTCCACGGGGAGTACGAACTTCTACATCCACATAATACCCCAATAAACTGAATATGATATAAAATATCTGCTGATAATGTCCCTCATATTTCGTATTATCGCACTGAGGTATGGTGGACAAGAACATTTGCAAACGACGCAATGCAGCATCTATATCCCCATTACGGATATCTCGAGAAAGATACGCCACCATAGTATTGGTTTCCGGTGCTTTACTAGCAACATAATATGGGAGAAGACTTTTCATTAAGCCTATTCTTACTTCCTTATTGGGGATATCCAATGTATATAAGTCCAATTCCTCATCATAGTCCTTTATCGTAATATAACCACTTTGATATAACAACGGAATAATGCTTGTCATCCTTTCTGTTGGTGCATCAAAATCCTCTACAGCGGCCTTTTTCTTCCCGATTTCGGAAGGTACTACGCCAAACTTATCCAGCATCTTTATCAGATATGTAGGCGTACCACTGCCAAACCAATAAGAACCAATCTTACCTTTTTCCATAGCTGTAAGCAGACTGAATGGATTGTATATGTCAGGCGACGGGTAAGTAAAGTGATACCCGTCATAATTTTCTTTCAGTTTCATCAAAGCTTCTTCTGGAGTAACCTCCAACTTCTTCGCCAACCCCTCCACATCTTCTTTCATTTGAGAACGTATTTCATCCTCACTAATACCACAGATGGCAGCATAAGGTTCATCCATACTAATATTCTCAATATTATTAAGTTCGCTGAATATACTGAGTTGGGAGAATTTGGTAATGCCAGTCAGAAACACATATCGCAGATAAGGATCACACGCTTTCAATGGACTGTAGAAGTTGCGCATGATGTTGCGCAATACATCAAGATTTTCCCGTTCATGCGCCACATCCAGCAAAGGAGCATCGTATTCGTCGATAAGTACGACCACTTTCTTACCTGTTTGTTGATAAGCACGCTTTATCAACCCCATCAAACGCTGATTGGGATTAATCTCCTCCTCTAACCTTCCATAAATTTCTTCGTAATTGAACAATTTCAAATTCAATTCTTGAAATAACTGTTCCTCATCTACATGTTTGGCGGTACTCATATCGAAATGTAGTACCGGGTACTCCATCCATTCTTTCTCCAGCTTCTCAATAGCCAACCCTCTGAACAGTTCTTTATGACCGGAAAAATAACTGTGTAACGTAGAAGTGAGCAATGACTTTCCAAAACGCCGTGGGCGACTTAAAAACATATAGTCAGACGCCGAATGTGTCATCCGGTAAACATATTCTGTTTTATCAATATAGAGGTAATTTCCCTCCCGTATCTTCGAGAATGTCTGTATCCCGATAGGATATAATCTTTGCAAATTTTCCATATCAATCATATATATATCTGTCTCTTATACACATCTGACGCTGCCGACGAATAGCCTTGTGT
>ERZ1694964.958-NODE-958-length-11711-cov-6.616249_pt1 | contig 11711 bp, 5 predicted proteins | sample MGYA00581613_ERZ1694964 | MGnify/ENA primary metagenome ERZ1694964 (study PRJEB42213, sample SAMN07424513) | human gut metagenome | biome: ENVO:00009003; feature: ENVO:2100002; material: ENVO:00002003 | host: Homo sapiens | place: USA | collected 2015 ...
TACACAAGGCTATTCGTCGGCAGCGTCAGATGTGTATAAGAGACAGGGTTATAAACAATGTCCCTGGGCTGCTGACGCAAATAATCCCCCATAATCTTAAATGGCTTTCTACCGGCAATTGAATCCCCTCCCCCTTGAAACGCCAAGGAAGACACGCTGTAAGGATCCTTATCCAAATCACGGTCAAGTACTCCCCCGTAACTGCACCAGTCATATTTCAAATAATCAAGCCCCCATTCGCCATACATATCGGCATCTTGCTTTTCATAACCATAACTGCCTACGCAACCTCCGCAAGTCCACGGACCGGGTGAAGAATAAATACCCACTTTCAGTCCAAGTGAATGTATGTAGTCCGTTAACCCTTTCATATCAGGGAATTGGGCATTTGGTATGATATTACCCTGATCGTCACGCAACCGTCCACCTCTGGTCCGATCGTTGGGGTCTCTGTGATGTTGCCATGAATCATCTATATTGATATAAGTCCAGCCATAATTCACTAAACCACTTTCAACCATAGCTCTTGCCGCTTGCTTTACTTTCTCAGCCGAGACTTCGTGTCCGAAGCAGTTCCAACTGTTCCATCCCATCGGCGGAGTAAGAGCAATTCTGTCACCACACTCAATACGAAGTTTTCTTTCTGCCGTTCCTTTCACATTTTTCGCCTGTAAAACCACTTCAAATGTACCAGCCTTGGTTAGCTTACCCGTAATCAGACCCGTTTCCGGGTGAATCTCCAATCCTGCCGGTAATCCCTCCGCTGCAAATCTCATCGGACGATCTCCTGTAGCCGCTATCTGATATTGGAATGGCGAACCGGGACGCACTCCAAACACAGAGGCCCCATTAATTCTCGGCGTCGCGGGAGCGGGTGGAGTCAGTATATAAGGTTCCGTAGCAATGAATTTAAGCGTAGGAAAACTCTTCTTTCCTTTTGATATTATCTTTGCATCCGCCCAGTCGGCATGGTCATAGTAAGGCCCGTCACCACCATCAGCAACTATCAGCTCAAGCCTTTTGACTCCATCCAATGAAACCGAACATAATTTAGGCGCATCTCCTGCCTTTACAATCCCACTCGTCCAAAGCCTGGCTCCATCTCCTATTACAATAAATTCGGCAGACGTCTTATGCTCGATGATCTCATCATCCAGCCCTACCTGAGCCGTAAATGATACGGCTTTGCCATCCAATTGAATTGCTATTTCACTGACTGAATGGGTACCCACTCCACGTTCAAACGTTTGTCCTCCGATTGTCAGGGGTTTACCATCAACCGATTTATTTTTCATGGCTACTCCATGACCTTGAGTCATAGCTGTCAGATCCAAATCATCAAGCCACACAGTATGGGATTGACCACATCCTGTAGTAATGGACGCTATTACAAACCCTACGAGGGCCAAAAACTGCTTCATATTATTCTTCATATTTTAAGATATTTCCAAATCATTGCCTCAAGAAACACTACAGTGATATCACCATTGATTTTCCCTCATAAACAATGCTCTTGTTTACTTTTGATTGATAAATTCCGGTACCTGATTCCGGCGTTACAATTACAATATTGAAGTCCATTCTTTCCTTCATTCCTACAAACGAACCTTTTCTGTCACTGATAGTAAGGGTCTTATCCGAATCATTCCACTTCAGATCAAACGTGCTGAACTGGCCTTTCTCATAATTGTAATTGATTCCTTCGTCTTCATAAACAGAATAAGAACCATCAGCCCCCGGATAAATACGGATTTCCCACGGTTGTTCCGTCTCCTCCGATGCATATTGCTTCTGAGGTCCCAACGGCAATATAGAACCCGCTTTCACAAATAAAGGAGTCTTCATAAGATCCACATTTACATCTGTGAATATACCTCCCTTATGAGGTGTACCATTCCAGAAATCTACCCAGCCGGCCGAACATTCCGGAAGATAAACCTTCATCCGGTTAACACCGCTTTCTACCACCGGAGCCACCAGTATAGAAGGTCCGAACATGAACTGATAGTTTTGTTCCAGTGCAAAACGGTCTTCAGGGAAATCCATCACCAACGGACGCATCAAAGTAGAACCATTGAATGAAACCGCAGCATTTTGTGAATAGATATAAGGAAGAAGTCTATAACGTAAATCCAGATATCGGGCAATGATATATTCCACCTTTTCTCCATATCGCCACGGCTCGGTATTACTCATATAACCATGCACACGCATCAGTGGGAAAAATGTTCCTGCCTGTATCCAGCGGATCAACTGTTCATGGTATCCGGTATTTGTATACTGGTCGCCCGGACGGAAGAACCCACCTGCATCATAAGTCCACCAAGGCAGCCCTGTCGCCATCTGTCCCAATCCCCCTACGATTTGCCGACGTAAGGTTTCCCAGTCATGTCCTACGTCTCCCGACCATGTGGCGGCCGCATAACGTTGCATTCCTGAAAATCCACTGCGAGTAAAAATCATAGCTCGCCTGTCAGGATCATCCTGACGTAAACCTTCATAGATTGTCTTGCTGACATACATCGGATATACATTCCGGTACACCTCTCCCGGAGTTTGTTCACGATTAATGCGACGGTTCTGCAAATCATCATTCTCCGGTTCAGTAGCATCCTGCCACCAAGCATCAATACCATATTTCAATAATCCGGTACGGAAATTCTGCCAATAGAAAGCCGCCGCGTCCGGATTGAAAAAGTCAATCCAGTCACTGCCCGGTATGTAATATCCCTTTTCCTTGGCTTGTTTTCCCACTTCGGACTGAGCATCGATTTTAGACCATACAGAGATCATCAGACGCACATCCATCTCATGAAGTTCCTTCATCATACTTCCCGGATCAGGATATCTGTCTTCATCAAACTTCATGGCATTCCAGCCATATTTTCCCCAATATTGCCAGTCCTGTACAATCATATCGATAGGCAATTTCCGTTCCCTGAATTCACGGGCATTCTCCAGCAATTCTGCTTGAGTATTATAACGCTCCCGACAATGTATATATCCCAGACTCCACAAAGGCATCATGGGGGCAGGTCCGGTCAGTTCCCGATAGCTGGCGATCACTTCATCTCCGTTACCAGCGAAAACCGTATAATCTAACATTTGGGCAACCGAGGAACGGAATACAGTCTCTTCTGAAACAGGACGCCAATATAACACAGGCTTATCATTACGTTCACCTTGTACTTCTATATCGTGCTTACCGGCTGTCAGCTCCACAATGGCAGAAGTAGTGGGAGGCAACCATAAATTATTGACATCCACAATCTTTTGTCCGTCAATAACCAGATAATATTTCCGTGCCATTCGCTGTCCCACATCCAGCAACAAAGAATAACTACCGGAGCGAGGTACATCCACCGAAGCTGTAAACGAATAGGTTTGTCTGGTTTCCCTTACATTTCCACTCGTACCGGTGGTATTTACCGTAACAGCCTCTCCACTTGCATTGGCGGGAGTCAACTCCACAAATTGATCTGCCGGATTGAAATCCGTCAATCCATAGTTGTTCCACAGCAACCCATAGCCTTTACTTGAAAGAATAAAAGGAATAGAAATCTGTGTATTCACCTGCGTCAAGCGCCGTGTCAACCCCCGGATATTTAGATAACCATCCTGAAACTGCCCTGTACCATATATGTATTCATCTTTCGGAGAAACAAAACGCTGTTCCACCTGATAGGTAGGTTCATTCTGTACAGAAGAAACCTTCATGAAACGTCCGCCAACTTTCTCTTGAAGAATGATACGCTTATTCGCATCTTTAAAAGTCAAGACTTCCGTACCTTTGTCGAATTCCACTGAAATTCCATCCAGAGATAAAACCAGCGATTGCTTATCTTCTGTAACTTCATATTCAGGAACAGGAAGTTTTTCTGTATAGATAAGCTCTTCCATAGGCGCCGAACCCGGTTGGGAAAACTGTACCCGGACAGCATTCTGATTTAATGGTATCAGCGAAAGTAATCCCTGTTTCAATTCAAGAACAACTTTCTCTTTTTGCTTTGAAACACATGCCGTATTCAACAAAGCAACACAGAACAACAGGATGATTCCTGTTGTTCTGATATACTTCCTTTTATTCCTCATAGTATTTAGTACAAGTTATTTAGAAAACATCCAATAATCAAAATACATAAGATTGGTAGCAGGCCGCCCCTTTACTACAAAATACAAATCATGTACTCCTGTCACTTTTGTAATGTCAATAGTCCGTAAGTCCCAACGATCACTTCCTCCTGTACGCGGTACCTTCATTGTCCCTATCAGTTGCCCATCAACACCATCCAGACGGATTTCCAGATTTACGGGATCATTATGTGTAGTTCCTATTCTGGCACTGAACTTCGTTGCACCGGTTGCCTTGAAATCTACACCGCGAACACAAGTATAACTGCCATTCTTCATTGCCGTAACAAAAACACCCACCTGATCATTTTTGAAAGACTTGAACCCTTCAGAAAAAGCAATAGTCTCCGCTTCCGTTTTTACATACGGATTCAGTGTCGTAATCCCTTTTGTAATACCCTCTGTCATCTTCAGTTGAGGAATAGATCCGTCTTTGTTGAATTTAAGCTCTTCCACACATACCGAACGGTTGAATCCACCACCTCCGGGCAACTGTCCGTTATGATAGAAAAAGTAAGTTTTACCCTTGAAATCAATAACTCCCGGGTGAATGGTAAACGCTCCGCCACCGGCAGGCATCACTACTCCACCGTATTTCCACGGACCTGTAGGAGTATCGCTGGTTGAGTATCCGATATGCTCGGGCAGCGGACCTCCCGGCCAGAATAAATAATACTTCTTATCCCGCTTATAAAGCCAGGGACCTTCTTCATACAGAGTGGCTCTCTGAGCATCGCCTTCGCGTTTACCAAACGATTCCGCTACCAAAGGTACACGTACAATATCCCCACTATAAGAAATCATATCTTCATTCAACTTCACATAATACAGGTTGGGATTTCCCCAATACAAATAAGCCTGTCCGTCATCATCAATAAAAACAGTCGGATCAATGTCTCCCCATTCACTCTGGACCAGTGGTTTCCCAAGCGGATCATAAAAGGGCCCGTAAGGACTGTCAGCTACCGCCACACCGATTGCACCTCTGTTGTTTATATTCGAAATCATGGGTACGTACATATAAAACTTACCATCTCTCTCAATGCATTGTGGAGCCCATGCATCCCCTTTTGCCCAACTAAAATCAGTATATGATAACACAGCGCCATGATCCGTCCAGTTCACCATATCACTGGTCGTATACAAGCGCCAGTCGTTCATCGTAAACCAGGTAGAATTATCCTCATCATGGGTAGTATAAAGATATACTTTATCATTATATACCATTGGGGCCGGATCAGCCGTATAATTTGTCTGAATGATTGGATTTTGTGCTAATCCCGAAGTACTCACCACCACCAATAGCGATGAAAGGAATAAAGATTTCATTTTATCCATATTGCTTTTTTAGTTTGATTATTCTACAATTAATATTCCACCATTGCAAGGAATTGCCAATTGTAACTCCTGTTTCTTATTTACCTTTATCTGTTTTACATTTCCTTGCAATTCTTCATTATCAGTAAATACCCTCACTTGATCACCAGGCATAAACATCGGTAAAGCAATCTTCAACTTTACGGTCTCTTTCTGCGCATTAACTCCTGCAACATACCATTTATCTCCATGCCTGCGTGCCATAACTACATATTTACCGGGATAGCCATCAATAAAGCGTACTTCATCCCACGTAGTGGGGACTTCTTTCATGAAGCCTATCGCCCATTCCGGAGCATCTGTCAGATTGTTCGGAGCCAAGGCAAAATGTTGTACCGGACTTTGGAACAATACTGCAGTAGCTAAAGCAAACACATCAGAAGTCATACGCCGGCTTCCGCGTGGAGCATTATCCGCATTATAATATTTATTCAGTGCACTGCCGCCAAAGTCCATGCTACCCACCGTATTACGAATAAATGGATGCAGACAGGCATTGAAAGCTTCATTGTCACAACTTCCCTGAGAGAAATGCAGGTTTTCACTGGCCAATACGGCTTCACTCGACGCAAAGTTAGGATACATACGTTCCCAACCGCGAGGCAAAGTACACCCGTGGAAAATCACCAGTAATCCATATTCATTGGCATCAGCAAGAATATCTTCATACAGCTGCATGGTGACTTGCTTATCACCACCAAAGAAGTCAACCTTTATACCACGTATTCCAATGCTTTGCATCCATTTCATCTCCTTGCGTCGGGCTATCGCATTGTCCATGATACCACGCGGTGATTGTGGGGCATCATTCCAATATCCATTAGAATTATACCACAGATAAAGCCCCACTCCTTTTTCCGCACCATACTTAGCCAGCTTTTCAACTTTGTCATAGCCTATTTGCGTATCCCACAATGCATCTACCAATACAGACTGGTATCCCATTGCCGCAGAGAAATCAATATAACGTAATTGCTCTTCATACTTCGTACTTCCATCCATACCAATAATCCAGCTCCAGGAACCTCTGCCGTATTCATATTTTCCGGATGCTTCATACAGTGGCTTTACAACATCAAAGGAAACTGTCGTTTCAACAATCGGAGCCAAAGTTTCACCCAAAGTGATCGTTCTCCAAGGCGTTTCTCCCGGCAGGGCAAGTCCGGGTGCAGTTGTACCATTTCCATTCATTTCACCCTCCTGAGGAAAACCGATTGTATACAAGCCATTTTCATGTCCCAGTAAGCGACTTCCACAATATTTGCTATCTACACCCGTTTCCGAAATAAGTATCCATCCCTTATCACTATTACGGAACAGACAAGGGAAAGTATAACCTTCACCCCATCCATTTTTGCCCATGGTATCATCTGCTTTATACGGTGTCTCATAACTGGGAGAAGTACGGGCAAATCCTCCCATAGGTTTGCTTTGCGGACACAAAAAAGTCGTACTCCCATCAGGAAGCACAAAACTTGTCGCCTCCTCTTTCACAATGCAGGATAAAGTATTCTTTTGAGGATACATTTTATACTTGAAAGCAACATCCCGGTCACTTACACGAAATATAACATCGTAAATCATCTTGCCTTGCTGACTAAACCGGTATATACCCTCTGTGGCTACATAGTGCACATTACTCTGCTTTATATTGGGCAATGTATAGGTCTCGTCAATTCTATTTGACTGAACATCGTGTTCCAAAGACATTTCCCGGGAAAAATCACCTATATTCGTAATAAGTCCCAAAGAAGAAGAATTGATAAAAGGAGTATCCTTATAACTGATGCGATAGGAAGGTTGTCCATTCTTATCAGAGATGGTTACTACTATTTTCCCATCCGGACTTGCTATCTGTTTTTCCTCCGCTTTTATTGTGAAGCAAATCAATAATGCCGTTATAACTATAAAATATTTCATGAATATCAAGATATTATTTATTAATAGTCACCCTATCATTAGCCCTCTCGTAGTCAAAGTAATCAACGTCGACATAACCTCCCAACGATTTTGTTGCATAGTTAAAGATGGCAAACTTACTTCCCATAAACAGTTTTGTATAATCAAAACGCATTTTGAAATTCGTTCCAATCTTCTTCCATTCCTTATTGTCCAGGCTGTAATAGAAAGTAGCAATATCCCGCTTCGGAGTAAAATCACCTTCTATACGCAAATAAATGATATTCTGATTAAGTTCTACCTGTTCCTTTTCCTCTACATCCACACTTGCGATAGCTTTATTTGGAGTATTATCAAAGTTGACTACATTGGTGGACATTACAAGTCGTTTCGCATCTCCCTCCTTCACCACAGACAAAAGCCCGGAATGTCCATTGAATGCACTAAAACCTGCCACATCACCATCCTTCATATTCGAAATATCAAGCGAGACAGTAGCCTTACATTTCGGTCCCTCCATACGCTGCGTAATTGTATTCGGAGCAAGATACAGATTATCAACCACCCGGCTGGTTTCTAAACGTAAATATCCCGGCCGTTCTGTGAGCGACTACTTATCATCCACCGGGTTGTGATTCCATTGCCAATAGAGTGAAAGTTTCTCTCCGTTGAAATCATCACTTCCAAGTATTCCTTTGGTATTTTCAGTCGGATATATCTCTTTTTCCATCGTTAAAGGCACATGCCCATTTTCATCTCCCAGCATCGGCCATCCGTCTACCCAACGGCAGGGCATAAGAGTAGGTACACGGCCTATTCCTCCGCGGTCTTGAAAAATAACCCCATACCAGTCTCCTTCTTCCGAGTCAATAATACAACCTTGACCTACTCCTCCATAACCATCAAAATCATGCTCCAGGATAACCTTCTTCTCATAAGGCCCTGTTATCTTGTCTGCACGATAACATACTTCCCTGCGTACCCGACCGGGGATACTCCAATCCATGGAAATCATCAGCAAATAATACTTTCCGTTATGTTTCACAACCTGGCTTCCTTCCAGCAAGCCCTGTTCATCAGCATCCCGTTCAAAAATCTTCATACTGACTCCATCGGCTTTCACATCCGACAAGTCACTCTTCAACTCCTTCAGCTCACCGGTTCCATAGAATACATATACTCGGCCGTCATCATCAAAAAACAAAGAGGCATCATGAAAATGCTGTGTTCTTGATAATAACTCCCACTTCCCTGCCGGATCTTCCGCCGTGAATATATACGACCGATAGGGTACATCGTTTGGCGAGAACAATACATAGAATTTCCCATTATGATAACGTATGGAAGATGCCCATTGTCCGCGTCCATAAACAGTTCCACCAATCAAGTCATACTTTGAGTTATCAGTCAGCTTATCGAAGACATAGCTCACTGTTTCCCAATTCACCAAGTCTTTTGATCTCATAACAGGTCCACCGGGCATTAAATGCATAGTGGTACTTATCATATAATAGTACTCTCCTGCACGCGTAACAGACATATCCGGTACATCAGCATAAATTACAGGATTACGATACGTCCCCTTCACCGACGTTTCCGAACCGGAACACCCCATCAGTAATGAAGCAACAGTCAGCCATGTTAACATCATCTTTTTCATGATACTCTTAGTCTTTAAAATCTATATTTCCAAATAACACTAGAATTTCACACTAACTCTTTTCCCTTTGTAGTCAACAACTTTCCGAGTTCCGTCTTGAAGTACGATTGTGAACTTTCTATTATTTAACATTCCCTTGTATGCACCTTTTCGAGCCCCTATGATCAACTGGCGTGATGCATCATTCCATACGACAGGAATCTCTGTATATGCTCCCTGCTCATAATTATAATTATCAAATTCATCCTCATACAGAACAAAAGAACCATTGGCACCGGCATATACTCTCAATTCAAGATTATCCCACGGTTTCTCCGTTGCATACTGCACTTTAGGACCCATTGGAATAATACTACCAGCTTTGACATACAAAGGAATGACATCAATAGTCGTTTCCTTTTCTATTTCTTGTCCACCGTCATACTTCTCATTCGTCCAGAAATCATACCATGTAGCACCCGCCGGTAAATATACCTTTGCAGACTTAGCCTGCATAAAGTCTACCGGAGCTTTATTCTCAAACTTCTGAACGTTATTCTTATCCCAACCATCATTTTCTTTTAGTTTTACCAGCTTCTCCTGAGTATATTGCGCATTAACTATCGGTGCTACCAAAATGGATTTACCGAACATATACTGGTCTTTTATATCCCATACTTTCTTGTCAGCAGCAAAGTCCATCACCAACGCACGCATAAAGCTCGACTGTCGCTCGGTCACTTCCCATGAAGTGGAATAGATGTAGGGCAACAATGCATAGCGCAGATGAATCATTTTTTCAATAGCATCATATATTGATTCGCCTTTTTTCCCGAATTGATAAATCTCCCTCGGTGTATCAGCCCCATGTGAACGCATCATCGGCGTAAACGTACCGAATTGCAGCCAACGCACATACAGTTCCTGATACATCGGATTCTTGGGGGCACTTCCGTCATTCCAACTCTTATTATAGTTTCCGGCAAAGAAGCCACCAATATCTGAATTGAAGTTAGGATTTCCGGTAAGAGTAAAATTCAAGCCTGCCGGAATCTGATTGCGCAGTGATTCCCAAGAAGAACCGATATCTCCCGACCATACATTGGCTCCGTAACGTTGCTGTCCGGCAAAAACAGAACGTGTAAGAATAAAGACGCGTTTATCTGAAGTTACGGCACGCTGATTATCATAAACGCCACCCACCGTCAACAACGGATAAGCATTACGCACCTTGCGGAACGACCCCAGATAGGTCTTCGTATCAAAATCCTCCGGCTTCCAATCGAAATGGTCAGGTTCCGTAGAATCCATCCACCAGCCGTCCATACCCAACTTGAAGATACCTTCATTCAGATATTTCCAATAGATATCACGGGCTTTCGGATTATAGGCATCGTATACGCGTACTCCGGAAGGATATTCCATATTGGGCGGCCAAGTATCGAGTCCCGACTGGGGCCATGTAGAAAAGTTAAACAGCATACCATTCTTGTCCAATTCCCTGTAAGGCTTGGTCATGGGTCCAAACGAAGACCAGATAGAAATCAGCATATGCGCATTCATTCCATGCACATCATCAATCATCTTTTTAGGATCGCTGAACGAAGGGTTCTTAAAGTCCATAGCATTCCACAAATAGTTGTGTCCCCAGTATTGCCAATCCTGAATGATTCCATCAAGAGGCACACCTAACTCACGGTATTTCCGTACCACTCCCACCGTCTCTTCTTGGCTCTTATAGCGTTCCTTACTTTGGAAATAACCGTAAGTCCAGAGGGGGAACATGGGAACCTGTCCGGTCAGTGCACGCATCTGTGCAACTACGCCATCAGCATCTCCACCGTACATGAAATAATAGTCGATGCAATCTCCCACTTCGGACTGGAAAGAGGTTCCTTCCGGTTTATCGGCAAAATTGGTTGGTGAATAGTTATCCCAGAAAAGACCGTATCCTTTCACGGACTGCACAAATGGAACCACGTCTTCCACATTGCCCTGTACAAGACGTTTAGTCTGATTACGTTGCGACATCTTTCCATTCTGGAGAATGCCCAACCCATAAAGAGGCTCATCCTTATCTAAAAGAAACGTTTGCTTAACAGTGAACGTTTTTGTACCTGCATCATTAAAATCGGTAAACTCCGGCTTTCCATTTTCACTGAGCAACGGCTCTCCTTTCGCATTAAAGAAAGACACAACACCAGATTCCAAATTAAGAGCAACCCCCATTTCACTACTTTTCAGGCTTACAATATTGCCTTCCTGAGTAACGGCAGTCTTCACCTTCTGAGGAGTTTCTATTACAGAAAGACTCTCCTTTGTATACTTCCACCCATTAGGAGATTTTAGTATTCTTACAATTGACGGAGTATAGAATTGTAATTCTACATCTACAGAATTAATGGTCGCCTTAATTCCCTCAGGAATTTGCTGATAATCTTGCCCTGTAAGCGGGATACAACAACACAGCGCCATTAATATAAATACACTTTTAATTGGTTTCATGGTACTTATTACATTTAATGATTAAAACTCGCATTCCATAACTTTGCACGATACAAAAATAGCTGCATATCTTTTACACCTTTTTCAATATTAGATATTTGACTTTCAATATTAGATAAATAAATGGCTATCAATCAGAATATTCCATCAAATAACCATA
>ERZ1694964.966-NODE-966-length-11648-cov-5.034072_pt1 | contig 11648 bp, 6 predicted proteins | sample MGYA00581613_ERZ1694964 | MGnify/ENA primary metagenome ERZ1694964 (study PRJEB42213, sample SAMN07424513) | human gut metagenome | biome: ENVO:00009003; feature: ENVO:2100002; material: ENVO:00002003 | host: Homo sapiens | place: USA | collected 2015 ...
GCAGCGTCAGATGTGTATAAGAGACAGGTATGGGATTGATCAAGCTTTGCGGTAAGAAGCTAGCCTTGATCTGTAGGGAATCGGACATATCGATGGAGAAATGCGCGAATTCCGGGGTCGGGTAAGGCTCCTTGAAATAATAGGTATATTGCTCCTCCACCGTACCTGTTTGCCAATAGGCGAACTCCTTGGAAAGCATCAGCTCCAGCATCTCCTCGGGGGAATATCCCATGGCGTATAAACTACCGATAATCGCCCCGATGGAGGTACCGGTAATGTAATCGATCGGTATATTATTTTCTTCCAGCGCCTTGATCACTCCGATATGTGCCGCTCCTTTGGCACCGCCGCCACTAAGTACCAACCCTACTTTCTGGGCGGAAACAATCTGAATGGCAGCAAGGAATAAGGCTATGATAACGGTTATTTTCCTCATATGAACCCAATCTGTTTTTCTTCTCCAAATGTAAGAAGTATTTCTTTAGAAACATAAACATTTTGTTTTTTCGTATTGTTGAGTTATCAATACAATTAAAACAGATGATGTTATGAAAGAGAAAGAATTGAATAGGGAAGAGCGGAATAAGACCGTTATGGAGACCGGTGCTTTGGTCATGGCTGAGTTTTATGCGGATTGGTGCCCTCATTGCCAGAAAATGATGCCGATCGTGAAGGAGTTCAAGGAATTGGAGAAAGGAAAATTAGAAGTGGTACAAATCAATATCGAGGAGGAGAGCGCTCTTGCCGATTTGTATACGGTGGAATCGATTCCTACTTTTATCCTGCTACGGAAAGGGGAGGCTTTGTGGAGACAATCCGGCGAGATGAGCTTGGATAGGTTGCGGAAAGTGGTCGAGGATGTCGTGGGCTGAAACTAAAAAAACCGTTCCCCCGAGAAGGAACGGTTTTTTATATATGTGAGGATTGGTTTATCCGATCAGTTCTACGCTACGTTTGATGAATTGGCTTAAGGCCTCTCCCTTCAGCATACCGTTTCCTAACAAAGCAAGGTCGATCAACTGACTAACTGTCTTGTTCGTGCCGGCGTACTCGGCCAGAACTTGGTTGCGTTGCTCACGAAGCTCATCCAGCTTATGGTCGGTGTTGGTCATATCCTCTTTCTCTTGCGCCGTGATCTCATCTTCTTTCTTTTTGCTTTGAGCCTCACGTAAGTCGGCTTGACGAGCCTCCCATCCTTTGATATCGCTAAGGATCGGTTTTAACTTCTCGTCGCAAGCTTGCTCCTCTTCAGTTAATACTTTCTTGATCAACGGATGATCCGTATTCAATACGAAGTTGAAGCTATCCGGCATCTCGCCATAGAAAGACATACCCGGTTGCATAGCGGACATCTCACGCATTCTTCGCATATACTCGCTTTGTGTCAACATGACAGGGTTCGCGTTTTCGCCCAATGCCTCGAATGTTACGTAGAACTCGGTCTTGTTCAATTTCGGCATCTGACTCTTGAATACTTCCTGCATGGCCATTTTCTGCTCCTCGCTCAAGGTTACCTTATTCGAGTCTTCCTTGCGGATCAGGTTATCGATCGTATCGCTATCCACACGAACGAAGCGGCTCTTCTCGAACTTCTGCTCCAATTGTCCGATCAAGTGTACATCCAATTGTCCGTCCATTTCCAAGACGCTGTAACCTTTGTCCTTTGCGGCTTGTATATAGCTGTATTGCTCGTCTTTATTGGTGGTATACAGATAGATTAAGTTACCCTCTTTGTCTGTTTGGTTGTCCTTGATTAAGTTCTTGTATTCCTCGAAAGTGAAGTATTTGCCTTCGACGTCCTTGAATAAGGCGAACTTAACCGCACGGTCGTAGAACTTCTCATCAGTCAACATACCATATTGGATGAATAGTTTCAAGCTATCCCATTTCTCCTCGAACTGCGGGCGGTCGTTCTTGAAGATCTCTTCCAAGCGGTCTGCCACCTTCTTGGTGATGTGGTTGGAGATCTTCTTCACGTTCTGATCGCTTTGCAAATAGGAACGGGATACGTTCAACGGGATATCCGGCGAATCCAATACACCATGCAATAATGTCAAGAACTCAGGAACGATACCCTCTACGGAATCCGTAACGAATACTTGGTTGCAATATAACTGGATCTTGTTACGATGCAAGTCGATATTGCTCTTGATGCGAGGGAAATATAAGATACCGGTCAAGTTGAACGGATAGTCTACGTTCAAGTGAATCCAGAACAACGGCTCATCCGTCATAGGATATAAGTCACGATAGAACTTCTTGTAATCCTCGTCGGTCATATCGGCCGGTTTGCGAACCCACGCCGGTTTGGTGTCATTGATTACGTTATCTTCGTCCGTATCTACATATTTACCATCTTTCCACTCTTGCTTCTTGCCGAACGCGATAGGAACCGGTAAGAAACGGCAGTATTTTGTCAATAAGCCATTGATCTTATCCTTGTTCAAGAAATCTTTATTCTCGTCGTCTATATACAGGATGATATCGGTACCACGATCCTCTTTCGTCGTTTCCTCCAAGGAGTATTCCGGTGTACCGTCGCAGCTCCATTTCATGGGAACAGCGCCTTCTTTGTACGATTTCGTCACGATCTCTACTTTCTTGGAAACCATGAAAGAGGAGTAGAAACCAAGACCGAAGTGACCGATGATAGAAGCGGCGTCGTTCTTGTATTTCTCAACGAACTCCTCGGCGCCAGAGAAAGCGATCTGGTTGATGTACTTATCGATCTCCTCGGCTGTCATACCGATACCCCGGTCAGAGATCGTGATCGTTTTGTCATCGAACTTAACCTGTACGGTCAAATCGCCGAGTTCGCCTTTAAACTCGCCTACGGAAGAAAGCGTTTTTAACTTCTGGGTAGCGTCTACCGCATTAGAAACAAGTTCACGAAGGAAGATTTCGTGATCACTGTATAAGAACTTCTTGATAATCGGAAAGATGTTTTCCGATGTTACTCCGATGTTACCTTGTTTACTGCTCATAGTCTGAATATCTTATTATTTTTATTGTTATTTTGTGCGTATTCCTGATCATTCTCAAGATCCGCCTATTCCTATACAAAACGAATGCCAAAATGTTTCGGATAAACTATAAATGACAAAAAGGCAGATGCCGGCTGATAGATTTGCAGCCGGGCATAGTTTGATCAAACCATATCATCTCCTGTCTTGGCGAATGTAACACGGATGGTTTTATGGAATGGGATAAAACGGGATACGATCGCTATGAATAAGGAGATGACTAATAAATACCCCAGTATCTCTTTTAACGCCAATAATAAGCTTTGTTGCTGTAACGTATTATAGAGTGTATTGGTAGCCATTTGCGCTGCCTCGTCGTAGGGATGCCCTTGGGTCAAGGCGTTGCCAAGCGCCTGATTATAGCGTGAGGCGGCTAGAGGATCGGCCAGCGTAACGGTTTCTGATAAGGAATACATATATTTTTGTTCCAAGCGATATAGTATATTACTGTAAAAAGAAGTCGCCATGATAGGGGCTAGTACCGAACGGAAAATGATGAGAAAGAAAGCGTTTGACAATAAATATTTAGGATTTAAATCTTCCACGGCAAATAAGGCGAAAGCTATGATTAGAATCATCATGCCCAATCCCCTGAGGAATATAGGAAAGTAGAGTATCTCGTATCTGCTATCCGGTGAGATCCCGAAATAAAGGCTCCCGAAGAACAGGACGAAACAACTCATTCCTCCCGCTATCAAGAAACGAAACCGCCAACGTTGCCACCGGAACCACCAAAAACAGATGAACGCCCCCAAGACATATCCCGGAAGCAAATAAGTATAAAGGGAATAGGTATGGGTACTGTCTACCTTTAAGATACTGGTCAGGTAGCTGGTCAACAAGGTAGTCGAAGTACTGAAAAACATGACAAGCATCATATAGAAATAACCGATAATGGCTTTCGGCTGGTATAAAGGCGCCAGATTCACGTACGGACGTTCCGAATGATATTGATACCAAATAAATAAAGCGATCAATATCGGGGCGATCATGATATAAAGGCAAATCTTGGGGGATGCCATCCAGTCGAGTACTTTCCCGTAATTAATGACATACATAAGCATTAACAATCCGGTGGATATGATGAACATTTCCCGGATGTGTAGATCGGCCAAGGGGATGGACTTGATCGGCCGGTTATGGCGGAAGCAGATGATTACCACTACTATGGCCAATAAAATCATTAGCATCATGAAGTAATACATATATTTCCAGTCGTAATGGTAGGCTAACTGTGCGGTAACAAGCATGGACGCTTGTCCCCCTCCGAAAACAAAAGGATAGAAGTAGGAGTAGAATTGGCTACGTATATTTTTAGGGCTGAATATCTTTTGTGCGTACCGGATAAACCACAGCATGAGAAACCCTTTCAGGAAACCGATCGCGAAACTACAGACGATCAATATGTCGGCGTTCTGGGAGCGGGCACAGATCCAGCTTAAGAAGAACTGGGCGACTAAATCCGCTAACAATAAGAATTTTATAGAGAAGGCTTCTAATATCTTCGGAATAATCGGATAGGATACCGCCATTCCCGCCGCTGCCGCGTAATATCCCATGGTTATATCCTCGGTGTTCGTGCCTAGCGTGTTTGATACCTCCAGCATACTGCCGGTGTACGAACCGTTTAGCATCGTAACCGGAAGGATAACGATGAAGATGCAAATCAATCCTAACCAGTCCGGCACCCATTGGCGGATCGGTGCCCCAAGCTCTTTCATCGTGATCATTTGCGTAAGGCTTCTGTTTCAACCATCATGCCTGCTCTTAAGTATTGCGTATCTTCTTGCGATAGATTTTCCAAGTCTATCCGTACCGGGATACGTTGTTGTACCTTGACGAAGTTTCCGGCGGAATTGTCGGTCGGGACCAATGAGTATTTGGAGCCTGTGGCGTCGGAGATTGCGGTTACCTCCCCGTTGAATATCTTTCCCGGCAACGCGTCTACCTTGATACGTACTTTTTGCCCGATATAGATGTGGGGGATCTGGGTCTCCTTGTAATTGGCCGTGATCCATTTGTCTTTATCTCGTACGAGGTAGGATATCGTTTGTCCGGCTTGCACGTATTGTCCGGGCTCTAAGGTCCGTCTGCCTACATGACCGTCGTAAGGGGCGGTTATAACGGTATAGGAAAGGTTTAACCTCGCTAAATCCAGATCCGCTTCTTTTCGTAAGATCGCCGCCTCGGCTCCTGTTGTCTTCTTGCTGGTTTCGGTGAATTGGGAGAAAGCGGCTTTCTTTTGTTCCACCAACGCCTGATATCGGGCTTGCGCCGCCTCGAAAGCGGCTTTGGATTGCTCGTATTGTTGCTCGGGGACCGATTCTTCTTTCAGCAGCCGCCCAAATCGGTGATAATCCTGTTCCAGTTGCCAAAGCTTGGCTTTAGCTTCGGCGATGTTGGCGTCTTGTACGGCGATGTTCGTATGGGAGGTCTCGATACCGGAACGAAGTACGTCTTGTGATCCTTGGGCATCGATCAACGCGGCCTCTGCCTCTTTTACCTTGATCCGATATTCCCGATCGTCCAGTATGAGAAGTGTGTCCCCTTGGTGAACGTACTGGTGTTCCTTGAAACGGACCTCTTTTATGTAGCCGGAGGCACGTATATTTAGTGGGGCGATATATTGGTCCACAAAGGCATCGTTTGTCACCTCATAATTGATGTAACGCCAGAAATAATTGGCTGTCCACCAAATGCCGGAACCGGCTAAAAGGATACATATGGAGTTTAATACTATATTCCGTGTCCTTACTTTCTTTAGTCTTTGATGTTTCTCTTTTAATTCGTTTGCCATAGTCGTTGTTTCTTTTTAGAGACGGCCGCAAGCCTTCTGTAGTTGATAGTAAGTGTAAATTACGTGGGTACGGGCATTCGTGAGCTGTAGCTCCGCGTTGAGGAGAACCGAGTTCGCGTCGAGTAAGTCGGTTAGGATCGCCAATTGGTTTAAATACCGGTTTTGCATGATCCTGTAGTTCTCTTGAGCTTGCCGTACGGATAACTTCAAGGCTTCCACTTCTTGTAGGGCCTCCTTATGACGTAAGAACGCGGTGCGCACTTCTATACGGATTTTCTGCTTTTTCTGTTCCTCCTCGTTTTTATATAACGAGACCATCCATTTGCTTTCCTTTATCTTATGGTTGTTTTTATATAAAGAGGATAAAGGGTAGGAGAGCGACAGCCCTATGTTCCAGTTGTTATTGTACATATCCGCTAATGTTCGGGAGACTGGACGTGCCAATGTGTTCGACGCATATAGCGATAGGCTGGGTAGCGAGGAGGCTTTAGTCAAACGTATATCATTTTGGGCTAACTCTGTTTGTTTCCGGAGTAGACGTATCGCCGGATCATTGGAATAGGCTTGGGCTACATAATCTTCGTAAGTTTCTAAAGATACGGTTTGGTCCAGTAACGTGGTATCTGGTTTGAGCAATAGATTCTCATCGAGACCGATCAGGATATCCAATTGCTGTGATACCAGTATGAGGCTATTATCCGTTTCTTGCAAGGATAGGCGGTCGTTGGTTAATTGCATCTCGCTTCTTAATACGTCGTTATTGGTTATCAGTCCCTCTTTTTTCATACGCCGGATATCTTGCAGGCGGCGTTCCGATTCCTCGATATTACGGGAAAGCACCTCACGTTGTTTAAACAGGCTGAAAAGACCGATGTATTGATTTAATAGACCGAGCTTGATCTCACTCTGGTCTGTGAGCGTTTGTAAAGAGGCGACTTCTTTCTCCAGATCCGCTTTCCGGATGGAATACCGGATTTTACCGCCTTGGTATATCGGTTGGGTAAGGTCGATGGCATAGTTCTGGGACCAATCGGGCGCTTCCGGGCGAGTCGGATGGGCGAGTCCTTGCTCAAAGAGGATCGGTTGCCCTACATATCCACCTTTCAAGCCGATTTGCAGGTCTGGCAATTGTGCGGAACGTGCCGTATGGGTTCTCTCTTGCGCTATCGATTCTTTTAAGACGTCTGCTTGGATCTGCAGACTATGCCGTACGCCTCTCTCGAAAAGCTGGTCGATGGTCAAGAAGAGCGAATCGGTTTGGGCGATTGCCGGAAATGTAGCGACCGTCATACAAAAGAGGCTCAATACGTGCTTTTTATATATTCTCAAGGACATTATGTACTGCTTTTAATTCGGATAACATGGTTTCTACGTTCTCTATTCCGATAATATGCTCCGCATGTACATAAACCTGATCAAGGATCGGGCGAATTTGCTTTTTGAATTCTTCTCCTTCCGGAGTTAGGAAAACCAGTTTGTTCCTCCGGTCCTCGGGATCTTCTTTCCGATGGACGTAGCCTTTCTTCTCTAAATTGTTCATTAGGTTTGTCAGACAAGCCTTATCCTTTGCCGTTCTCTCTGCCAAGACCTGTTGGGTGATACCTTGTTCGTGCCATAGGCAACTCAAGATTTGAAGCATCTCAAATGTTATACCGGCGTTGTTCTTTTTCAGCGTTCGTTGCATAGACCGACGAAATGCCATGCGTGTGCGGACAACTTGTAACATAAGTTCCCGGAATTCTTTACCTTCTACCATTACTTATAATTCTTTTAAACTTGCTGGGCGCGAAGATAGCGTTTTTTCTCGGATTAGTCAAATGTTTAACTAATTAGTGTCTCGCTAATAAAGTATGTTTGCCATCTAGGTGGCACAGCTTTGCCATCGGCGTGGCACGGGTATGCCATCAGCGTGGCACAGCTGTGCCAAGGCGATGGTAGATGTTGGCACAGTATGTGTATGAAAGACAGGTGTATAGAATGAAGGCGTAACAAACCCGTGGAGTGATTCGTTACGCTTTCTGTTTAGTTCTCGTTTACGAGTTTAAGATGCATTCTTCTTTATCCAAACGCCTCCTTCAATTGCTTCACCCATCGCTCGATTCGTTTGTCGGTTTGATCCGGTTGGTTTTCCAAATCGAGGACTAAGCCTAGTAGTTTGCCATTTTTCAAGGCTTTGGAGGCATTAAAGAAATAATCATCCGAAGAGGTCTCGCCTACTAAAGTCGCTCCACAGGAGGTGAAAGCGTCCGCCAATATGCCGACTCCATCGGCGAAATTATCCGGATAATTCGTTTGATCTCCAAGACCGAAAATAGCGACCTTCTTATTTTTAAGGTCTAAAGTGACCAGTTCCGGGATGATCTCGTCCCAATAGGTGGGAAGCTCGCCATCGAACCAAGTAGAGGTTCCTGCGATTATATGGTCGTAAGCCTCGAAATCTCTTTTCCATGCGCTTTCAATAGGGATGATATCGATCTGATCCTCCCCGAAAGCTTTTCTTATTTTATTGGCGACAAAGGTTGTTTTCTCTGTGCCCGTTCCGTAAAATAATCCTGTTTTCATTGTGATGCTTTTAAAGATTTAACGAATGTGGATCTAATAAAGCAGCAGTTCTTTTGCCGCATGATAGATGGTCTCCTCGTTGGGGAGGATGGCCCGTTCCAAGACCGGATGGAAACCAACCGGAGTGAATAGGGAACCTACCCGTTGGATCGGAGCATCCAAGTACTGGAATAGTTCCGAGCCGATGATACCGGCAATTTCCGCTCCGAAGCCAGAGAAGACCTTGTCCTCATGTACGATCAATACTTTACTGGTTTTCTTCACCGAGTTGAAGATCGCCTCTTTATCCAATGGTATCAAGGTACGAAGATCGATAACCTCCAGTTCCCAGCCTTTTTCTTTGTAAAGAAGCTCGGCTACGTTGAGGCAAAGATGGGTCGTATTGCCATAAGTGATGATCGTCAGATCTTTTCCCGGACGGCGGATACGGGCTTTCCCAAACGGAACCTCGAAATCCTCGGGGACAAAGGTGGAGGCTTCTACCGCGTTGTAGAGCGCTTTCGGTTCCAGATAGAGCGTAAAGCCTTTAGAACGCATACTCGTCCGCAACAGTCCGGCGGCATCATCCGCGAAAGAGGGATAAACAATCCGGGCACCGGGTAATGAGGTCAATGCGCCCTCAATGGTCTGGGAATGATAAAGCCCTCCTCCGATATAGCCTCCGGAGGCTAGGCGCAAAGTAATGTTTGGGGTAAATTGCCCGTTGCTGCGCCAATACTCATGCGTACATTCCACGTATTGCTCGACGGCCGGCCAGAAGTAATCGGCGAATTCCGCACCCTCGATCACTACATGGATCTTCGGGTCAAAGCGGCACATACCGTTCGCTGTCCCTACGATATAATCCTCGGCGATAGGGGCGTTGAAGACTCGCTCGATACCGAATTCTTGCTGCATGCCTTTGGTGATGTTGAATACGCCACCCTTTTCTTTATTGGCTACATCCTGTCCCCAGATAAACGTATCCGGGTTGTGCCGGAACTCCGCTTTCAACGTCTTGTTGATCGCCGTAACTAGCGTTTCTTTCTCTCCTTCCTCGTTTTGAACACCTTCTTTGTATTTTTGAGGTTGATAAGGTTCCGGAAGGACGTAATCCTTGACGGTAGACGGATCGGGATCGGGGGCGGCCATCGCTTTCCGATTGGCGGCTTTCAGGTCTTTAGCCGCTAGATCCGCGATCTCTTTCAATTCTTCCTCGGTGAAACGCTCGTAACGAATCAGCATGCGATGGAATTTGTATAAAGGATCGGCGGATTTTACATAGGTAAGCTCGTTCTCATCACGATACAAGGTATGTTTATCGGAGTTTGAGTGGGAGCCTATCCGTACGCAATTGGCCTGAACGATCACGGGAGTCCGGTTGGCGATCGCGTACTCTTTGGCCTCGGTCATGGCATTCATGGAATCGAACACGTCTTTTCCATTGCAATGGATAATACGTAAATTCTTGAAGCCAGAGAAGTTATCGGCAACTTTACGATTGGCCGTCTGGTCCTTTTTGGGGACAGAGATACCATATCCATTGTCTTGGAAGACAAAGATAACCGGCAGTCGCTCATTGCTGGCGCCATTGATTGCCTCATACACATAGCCTTCGGAAGCGGCCGATTCACCGTGCGAGGTAATCGCTACGCCTTTCTGTCCATAGTAAACCATCGCCCGTGCCACGCCGGCGGCATGGAGATCGTGAGTCGCCGTAGCGGAAGAAACGTTCTCGATATGCCATTCCATCTTAGAGAAGTGGTTAGACATGTGGCGGCCGCCACTGGTCAGATCGGTCGCCTTGGAGATACCGTTCAGGATGATCTCCTCGGCGGTCATTCCCGCTGAGAGAACCGTCAACATATCCCGGTAATAGGGGAAGAGAAAGTCCGTGTCCTTATCGAATACTTGTCCCATGGCGAGTTGTATCCCGTCGTGCCCGGCATACGGGGCATGATAAGACCAGCCGAGAGATTGCAATAAATAGGAGGGAGCCTTCTCATCGATCGCCCTTCCGAGCGTCATAAGGTAAAACCATTTCCTGAGAGTCTCCTTATCTGTTGTTTTTATATCATACTTTTTCATGTTGTTCTATTATATAATGTATTAAGCGTTCCAATTCTCTAGTTCGTCGGCGATGGAACGTAAAAAGGCTCCCGCCAAAGCTCCGTCCACGATACGATGATCGTAGGAGAGTGAGAGGTACATCTTGTGACGGATAGCGATCGTATCTCCCTCGGGCGTCTCTACTACCGCAGGCTTCTTCTCGATATAACCGACGGCTAGGATCGCTACTTGAGGCTGATTGATGATCGGGGTGCCGAACAGACTCTTGAAGGTTCCGAAATTCGTAATCGTGAACGTTCCGCCTTGGATGCTATCCGGGGCGAGCTTATTCTCACGGGCTTTAGCCGCCAAGGTATCTATTTGTGAGGCGAGGCCACTTAGGTTCAGCTTATCGGCATCGTGTATAACCGGGACAATTAAATTTCCGTCGTTTAAGGAAACCGCTATACCTATATTAATAGGCTTCTTTAGGATGATATTGTAACCGTCCACGGATGAATTTACTAATGGATAGGCTTTCAACGCTTTGGCGGTCGCTTCGGTAATAGCCGGCATATAAGTTAGGTTGATGCCTTCTTGCTTGAAGAATTGATCCTTCACTTTTTTACGCCAGTTAACCAGTCGGGTCACGTCTACCTCGATAACCGACGTCACATGCGGAGATACTTTTTTCGATAATACCATATGGTCCGCAATGATCTTACGTACACGATCCATTTCTCTCACCTCGTCTCCTTGGGCGAGTGGAGCAGATGGAGTGGCCGCTGTCATAGGCATGGAAGGAGCGGTCGGCGGCGCTACCGTAATTGTTGGCGTGCTCGTAGCCGTTTGCTGCATGGAAGAAACAGGAGCCTGTTTCGGCTTCGGCATTTCCGTACCTTTATTTTTGTGATCGATATACGTTTGAATATCTTTCTTACTGAGACGTCCCAGATATCCGGTACCCGGAATATGATCCAGTTCATCTTGCGATACACCGGCAGCTTTCGCTAATTGCAATACGACGGGAGAATACCAACGATCTTCCTCTTGGGAATTCTTTGATAATTCCTCTGGGACGGGAGCGGGGACTTGTTCTTTCGGTTGAGGAGCCTCCGAGGTTTCCGGCTGAGCTCCGTTATCCTCTCCTTCACCTTCGATCTCAAGGATCGCTACGACTGTACCGACCGCTACGGTGTCTCCCTCATTAAAAAGCTGTCTCTTATACACATCTCCGA
>ERZ1694964.976-NODE-976-length-11527-cov-45.613058_pt1 | contig 11527 bp, 3 predicted proteins | sample MGYA00581613_ERZ1694964 | MGnify/ENA primary metagenome ERZ1694964 (study PRJEB42213, sample SAMN07424513) | human gut metagenome | biome: ENVO:00009003; feature: ENVO:2100002; material: ENVO:00002003 | host: Homo sapiens | place: USA | collected 2015 ...
CACGAGTTAAGGCTTCAGTATATACTTTATAAAACTCTTTTGCTAAGTTAAATATTGTATCACTTCCACCAGCTTTTCTGATAATAGTATCTATAAATTTAGATGTTCCATAAGAATTACCAAAAGCAGAATCATATTGATTAACTCCACTTTCATCAATTCTACCTAATTGGATTCCATGATAAGTTTCACTATCACTTAAACCAATTCGTTCAATTAATAGTTTCTTACCATTTACATCTAAATTGACATCGACATTACCATCTTTATAAGTAACTTCAAATTCCTGACCTTCGTGTAAAGTTCTTAAAGCATCAAATAATTCAGTAGCCTTGAATTTAACACCATTAACTGTAATGTTGTTTTTAATAACACGAGTTTTAGGATTATAATATTCAGGACTTGTGATAATCTTATAAACTTCAGGTGTAAGACGACGTAAACCTTTGAAACCATTAGTTTCAAATTCACGTTGAATATGAGTTTTGAAGAAATCACTTAAAAACTTACCACGAAGATTTAAGTTACTATCAAGATAAGCACTGTCTGTTGTTTGAATAGGATTAGCAATTCGTTTATTAATAATATCAAACAAACGTTTAAGAGCATCAAGTTGTTCTTGTGGAACACCATTCTTACTCATTTGCTGATATATTGTATTAACATTTACATCATTTTTGAAATATTTAAGTGCATACCAGATAGGTTCATAATATTTGATAACATCATTACGACCATCTGTTTGCTGATATATAGAATCAAGAATATCTTCGTAAGTATAAACATGATTATCAGTAAATATCTGACGACCATCGAGTTTTACAATAGTATTTTCAATAGCATCAAGAGCATTACGCATTGAATCACTAATATAATAACGATAATCATTAGTATTAAACTCATCTCTTGATTCAGTATCATCTATAAAGTCAGAAACACTGTTAGCAAGTACATCAAGACTATTAAGAATAGATACATCATCGTTTAATTCAGTACCACTTTCAAAATTATAATATCTCGAAAGAATAGAATAAGCCATTCGAGCATTTCTTAATAAATCAAGAACATTACTTTGACGAACAGCAGTAATAACGTCTACTCCAGTAAGATTCAAAGCATCAACATCAGATACCAGATAAGGTTGAATTGATTGAGCTAATGTATGAAGTCTTGTACGAGCAGGAAGATTAGGAACAGCACCATAGTCTAAAAACTCTTTTGCTAAATTATTTATGGCAGTAGCAAATTCCATAATTTTAGAAGTTTGATTACCAAAGCCATCATCATTTACAAGAGCATCATGCAACGGACTATCTTCAGCTTGTCTAATAGCACGAATTTTACTAATAAACCTATTCATCACACTGTTGATATATGCGATATTAGTTTTGTAAAATTCAGTTGTACTTTTAGCTACTTCATTAATAATACTATTTTTGAATAGTGTTATCTTATGATAGAAATCTGAATATCTAACAGTATCAAAATTACTATTAAGATTCTCAAATTTGATTTGAGTAAGACCTTCTATTTGTGCTCGAATTACATTATGGTCTACATTAATATTCTTAAGAGTTAATTTACCATCAGTGATAGTATAATTATTATTAAGAACATTAGCAACGTTAGCAATATAGTCAGTGATAGCTTCACGCATTTTAGCGTTTTCCTCTTCACGATAACCAACTATATCACCACCATAAAGATTCCAAATCCAATCTTTAAAAAGATTAGATTTAAGATTGTTTGCAATACGAATATTACTATCTGATAATAACTGTTTTACACGATTAGCTTTTTCTAAATTCTCATTACTAATTTCAGTAGGTTGATATTCATTTATCCAACCAATAAAATTACCAATAATATTAGTTCGTAACGTATTAAGTTCAGTATTATCAATAGGAGATAATAATGCTTTATAAATATCACTATTAGAATCAGATAATTCTTTATACAGATTTATAATAGTATCTAAATAATGATTCTCAAATTTATCTGCTGAAAGTTTATCTTGAATACTATAAAGTGTTTTATAAATAGCATCAAATTTAGTTTGAACTTCACTTCGAATTTCAGTAATATCCATACCTGCAAGTTCTTTTGCAGAATATGTATCTTCCTTACCAGTCGCATCATCTTTTATAGTAACCATTACAGCACTAAAATCGGTTTCGTCGTCGGTTACGACCTCGATTCTTTGCACGGTTTTGGGCGATTCTGCGACATTAAATTTTGAGCCTACCGAATATACCTTATTTTTAATATCGACGGTATTTGGGGCCTCGCTGTCATCGAGAGAGTACGAAATCCCGTTACTGTCTGTCAGCACCTCGGTAGTAACATTTTCGGGTTCTTGACTTGCTTCTTGATTAGTAGTTTCAATAGTTTCTTCTACTTTATCTTGAGCTTTTTCAATCTCTTTTTGTTTATCATAAACCTCTTTAAGTAACTTACTTCGTTCAGCCATAATCTCATCTCGATTATTAACATTTTCTTCGAGAGCCATTACAGCCATACTTAGTTGAGTTCGAGCCTCTTCAAGAGATTTATATGTTTGGTTATTATTATTACGAGTTTCACGCAAACGTTTTGCAGCTTCATTATATTCAGCTACATTGTTATTTTCACGTTCACTCTGTTTTGTAATATCACTATTAATTCTATTAAGTCTTGTATCGTAATCAGCTAAATCATTTTCAAATAATTCAATCTTCCTACGAGTATCAGCAATCTCTCCATTATGAATAGCAAGTTCTTGCTCATATTGGAGTTTACCAACTTCTAATTCTACAATAGCCTGACGAGCATTTGCAATTTGTTGTTGCAGACTTAAAATAGATTTCTTACTATTTTTAATTTCAAGAAGATACGGTTTACGAGCTTTGCGATTAGGTTGTTTTGTACTAATAGCACCTTGATTAGCAATATAAGTATTTAATTCATCAATTTGAGATTGCAAACCATTGATTGTATCTTCAATAGTTTTAATCTTATTTACTAATCGAGTGCGTTTACCTTTAAGTGTACTAATCGCTTTATTACGAGTTTTATCTTCAAGCTGAGTTTTATAATCTTCAATAACTTTTTGCAGTTCTTCACGTTCTTGTTCAAGAACAGTCTTTTCTACATTTAAGCTATGGAGTTTACTATCAATAGCTTTAAGGGCTTCATCTCGTTGCTTACGAAGATTAGACGCTTCAATATCGAAAGTTTGAATATCAGTATCAACAATAGCTAATTGACGACGATAATAGTCAAGTAAATAATCATCAGTTGATGCCTGAACTTTAAGAACATTGTCGAAAGGATTACCCCAACTTAAACCCATATTGCGAGCATGAATATCTCGCATAATAGTAAATTCTCTACGAAGAGCATCTACAACAGGTCGTTTGTTAGCACCGTAAACTTCTTCAAGTTGAGCATCTGATAATTTACTTAATTCATCAAAATATTCAACAGCATAATTGAATCCATTAGCAGAACCAATTCTACCCATAATACCAACAAGTAAACTTGAAGCAGGGTCAGTAATAGTTCTGTTAACTTTCGGAGTACCATTATTATTCATAACTTGATTACCAGCTTCATCTAAAACTGGTGTTTCAGTTACTTTAATATTCATATCACCGTCAAAATCAGCAATAGCTGCGGCAGTATCTTGAATACCATTTATAATGTTAGTAGCTCGCTTATTTTCAGCTTCTTGTTGAGCTTTACCATTAAGTATCCGTGTAACACCATTACGTCCAGCAGACATTACACCACCACCGATAGCACCCCAAATAAAACTATCCCATGAAGAAGCTTGTTCAACAAGTCTTCCCATACGAGCTAACGGAGTTAAAGCAGCAGTTTCATCTTCAATTCCAAGTTCTTTTTTTGCGGCAACGACACCTTCATTAAGTGCCATATCAACTCGCATTTCTTCAAGACCTTCAGATAAAGCAACAGAAAAGAAATCTTTTGTTTTACGAAATCCAATACTCGGAATAAGTTTACGATTAAGTTTAGATGCTTCACTATCTAAAACAAAAGTCTTACCTTGTTGTGCAAGACCTTTTATATTACTTCTTAAACCTTTTTCAATAGAAATACTATTAACTGGAGCTTCTTTAATACCACGAAGCATACTATTAAGCTCAATAGCATTAAATAATACTCCATAAGCCCAAGCATCATTGTAACTTTCAGAAGCATAAATAGATGCAAACTTACGAGCATCATCTTCATTGAAACCTAAATCAAGAGCATATTGATATTGTTCATCATAACCACGAACAATTTCTTCCATACTATCGAGATGTGCTCCGTATAAAGTACCAATTATCTGTTGAGTATAAGGATTTTGTAATGCACGACCTGCTTTATTCAATGTAGAACCTAAACGGCCAACACCGTTAATCATTGTTCCTAATTTACCAACAGCTTGTAAAGCTCGCATTTGTCCAATAACAGGAAGCATAGATGCGGCCGCAGAACCTACGGTAGGAAACATACTTGCCCACCAAGTAGCATCACCCATACCACCAGCAAAACCACCTTTTTGAGCTTGTTCTGTTTGATAAATAGGCATTGCTTTACGACCCCAATTTTCAATATCTTTACCTATTCTCTGCCATTCAGAACCAAGACCTTCGTTGATAGCTTTGTCCCATTTATATTTGGCATTATCATCCCATATTTGACTAATAGCACGATATGTAGTAGGAAAGAAATTAAGAATACTACCGATACCAGTAATAGTACCACCGAGAATAGTAGTTCCTAATTGACCAATAGCATTTTTAGTTAAATACCAACCACTTTGATTTTGTGCTCTATTTTCATTAAGAACACTTAAATCAAGATTAGGATTAACTTGACCTTTACCTAATATATCTTCGTATTCAGAAATATTAAATTTTCTAATTGCTGATAATTTTGCACCATGAGCACGTTCAGGCTCCGGCATACTATACGGTAAAATAGGAGTAGCTCCTACTCCCTGAATTTGTGTTTCAGAAGGAGTAAGAGCTTTTGAACCTGTAATAGGAATCTTAATATCTGTTAAATTTGGCATAGTTTAATATCCTATATTAGCATTGTTTATTTTATTTATTTGAATAGCTTCAGCGGCTTCTTGCATATCAAGAATAATTCCATACTGAGTTAAAATATATTCTGTGATAGGCTTTAATGCTTCATTTATACTTTCATAATATTCAATATTATTAGGAGTCATGCCTTTAATTGTATAAAGACTATTAGGAATTATGTTATATCCAAACTCTCCATAATGAACAGAACCATCAGGATATTTCAATCCACTAATATCTTTTATATAATAACCTTGTGTTGTTCTACCAATCTCAACTTTACGACTATTACCGTCAATACTATTATAGAAAGGTTCGTGAATATTCAAATCATATTCAACTTTACCTAAATCATCAACAGTTCTTTGAAGGTCTGCGATGTTTGCAACAGCAGGACTATTATTAGCACCAGTAGTATTGAAATCAATAAATCCCGAAGCGTATTGAGATTCAATCATTCCAGCACTACGTTGTAAACCTTCACCACCAATTTTAGCATAAGGTTTAATATTACGATAATTATCAAGAATTTGACGAGCAATAGTAGAAGGGTTTACTTGTTCGGAAAAAATAATATTACCACGAGCAGCACCAGTTTCATCGAAAAGAGTAATCGCATATTCATTACGGCCTTCACGAGCTGCAATTCCATTAGCAATCGGACTAACTTCAGTCTTATAAATATCATAATCAAGACCAAGTTCTTCACCCGAAAGAGGTTTAGAATTTTTAGTAGCGTTACTTTGACGAGTTACACTTGTACCTTTTGAATTAGTAGTTGTCGAAGTAGGAAACGCATCAAAGTTCATATACTTAGCTAATTGCATTCCGGTAAGACCAATACCTTCTCCAGACGGAGTTTGAACAACACTAATATTACCAGCACCTTTTTTCCAATTTACCATAGCAGCTGCCATGTAATTTTGTTGGAATCTTGAAGGATTAGCAATAATCTCACGAGTTGCTGTAAATTCAAGCGGAGCATCAGCAATAGCTTTACGATAACGATTTGAAACATTATCTGCTGCATTAGACAGAGTAGATTCAAACTCTTCTTTTGTCATAATATTATCTCGGCTTATAGCAATATCGCCATCAGCAGTTTTATAATAAAAACCACCATCTGGTGTTACAGGAATACTACCTGTTTTTTCATTTCTATTATAATTATTATTTATAAAATCAAGATATGCTCCATAACTTGAAATACGATTATCAAGAATTAATTTAGCTTGAGGGTCAGCTACTTTGTACCAACCTAATAAACCAGATAATTTATCTCGATGTTCTTTCCAAGTATCAAATACAGAATTAAGCTGAATTTCGTCAGAACGAAGTTTAGCTTGAAGATTATTATAATTACGTTGAGCAGTCTGAACTTGTAAAAGCTTACCTTTAAGATTAGCTGCTGTTTCTTCATCAAGACCTGCTGAATCAACTAATCTTTCAGCAGTAGAAATATTTAGTGTTTTAACAATATTACCATCTCCCGGATTAAGACCTAAAATTCCAAGTTCATCAGATGTAAATATCTGATTCATAGAATTTGAAAGTTTAGTCATTTGGTCAGTAATTTCATTACGACGATTAATGTTTTCTGCAACACTATCACCAGTAACTTCAAAACCACCTAATGTATCAAGATACGGAGCATATTGTTGAAGAGTTTCAAGTTCTTGCTGTTTACCTTTTGCACGAGCTTTAATATAAGCTGCATAACCGGGATTAGCAATTAAATCAACCGTAGTTTTAATATCTTGATAAGAATATAAACCTGCGGCAGCACCAGCTAAACTTTGAATGTTATTATTAATAAATTGACCAGATAAAACACTTTGTGTAAAAGCTGTTCTATCAAGATTCTCAATATCATCAGTAGCACCAAGTACACCCTTAGCGTAACTTTCAAACATTTTATCTACATAATTCTGTAAACCAGCTTGAATAAGTTCAGGTGGAACTTGAGCTTTATTCTGTAATATATCGAGAATATTAACTCCATATTCCTTATTAACAGTATCTAACAAAGTTTTAACTTCAGCAGGTAATTTAGAATTAACAGTAAACTTACCGTCTTTTGTAGGAGCACCAAGTTCATTTACGTTAATACCTAAACCATTAAGAGCAAACATTGTAGGATTACCAGCAAATAAAGGAGCATAATCTCCTAATTCGTAATCTCTTAAATGTCCACCAGCAGAACTATCATCTTTTACAAATCGAGTAAGAGCATCTTGATTCTGCCAAATAGTAGTAAGATAATTAGTATAATCAGGATTAGATTTGAGTAATGACATAGCATAACTCATAATCTCTTGTTCTGTAATACCTTCTCTTTCACTACCAGTTTTAACAAAGTGACTTGCTAACTTTTCACCATCAAAACCTGTTGCAACATCTAATCCATACTGACGTATCATATCAGGATTAGTAACAAGATTTTCAAATGATACCTTATCAGCTTTAGCTTTTGAAAGAATATCAAATACGTCTTTTTGATATTTATTTACATCGAACTTTTTACCGATTTGAACTCCATTAAAACCACCGCTTACAACAGTATTAGTTTCTGCATCATAAATAATATCAGAAGATTGTAAACGACTACGAAGCAGGAAAGCATTTTGATTTTGAGTATCCCAATCACTCTTTTTCAAATCTTCTATATATTGCTGTTCTAAAGCGTAATCAGCTTGAACAGCTTTAAGACCTTCATTAGTCAGAATATTCTCAGTTTGCTTATAAATATAATCATCTGCTGCAAACCAATTATCTTGTTCCTTAAATTCATTAGCACCTTCAACAATCTTAGCTCTTTCAGAATCAAGGACTTTTTGTCCACGAGAAGTTGCTTTAATTTGACTTAAAGGATTAGCAATTCTGTTAATATATGCTTCACGATTTTGGTAATACTTTTGATTCAAAGCATTTCCAACAGCAGCATATACACTTCCATAATCTTGTAATTGTGGAGTTTTTAATGTATTAGTATCGTATCGACCTATTGCAATTTCTGCCATAATTTTATAATGATTAGTTTGTAAATTAGTTGTAACTCGTATGGCTCCGCCTGCTGGGCTTCGCCCAGCGGCTCCGCTCCCCGGTGGGGCAGGAGGTTGCACGCCCACTTGTCGCGCATGTTTGTACCACTATTTGTATCATTACAAATATACAAAAAATCGTGAATATCGGACTATCCTATAAAAGAATAATCCGATATATCACGCACTACATTAAGCTCTTTTACGTCTTGCAAGACCACCGCAAGCAAAACCACTTCTCATGTGATTAGTTACTCCACGAGGCCATAACTTTTCATATAAGCGGGCACTTGCGTAATTATTAACTGCTCCGGCAAGACCTTCAATTCCTTGTAACATTCCTTGTAATCCTTGCGTTCTGACTGCCATTAACTGTTGATTCAAGCCGACAGCTTTGTTATATTCATTAATAGCGTCTTGATACATAATTTGATTATTAGCATTTCGAGCATTAACTCGTTCTTGCCTATTCAAATCATATCTTTGACGTTGATAATCTTTCTTAGCTCCATACAGTTTATTTCGAGCAAGTTGAGCATTAATTGCAAGATTTGCTACACTATTTCGAGCTGTTTGAACATTGCTTGTGTTATCAGTAATATATCGAGCAGCTCTACGTTCTTGTGTACCAAGTTCTTGTAATTCTTCACTTATATCATAATCTGTACTATATTGAACAGCATCTACTTTATTACCTTTCGGAACATGAAGTGTGGATTCAAATTCGATAGCTTTTCGATTAGCACGAGTATTAAGAGCGTTACCTACAATTCCAAACAGAGAACTTGCAAGATTCATGCCAAGTCCAAATTCATTAAATCCGAACTTAAATGCAGAACCACCGCCAGCACTTGCAGTAGTTTGAATCGGCGGTAAAGTAGTAAGTTTAGGAGCTGAAACTCCTGTAAGACTATAAGGTGAAGTATATCCACCAAAAGGTCTTTTCTTTCTTACCATTCCACCACAACGCATAACCGGAGCATCATTACGAAGTCCTAAAGCAGTGGCATAAAGTTCTTGAGCTTCAAACAAATCTTCTGTTTTAGCATCAATAGCTTCAGATTCACCACGAGCTTTATTCATTCTGTAAACTAATTTTTCAATATTACGAATATTTGTTCCAGTTTGTAATTTGTTAGTTTTACTCTTATCTAATGCAGATAAAGATAATGTAACTCCATCAGCAAGTTGAATGACTTGAGCTTCTTTTTTACCTTTCATATCAGTAAGTTTCTTTGCGTAATCAGCGAAAGTACGATTTGTTCCGGGAACTTTAATCGTATCACTAAATACTTGACCACCTTCAGGAGTTTCACGAACAACTTCTCCAGCATACATTCTACCATTTTTAGCGCCGCCACCTTCAATTTCCGAATCTCCATATATTATTCCAGTTTCACCAGTAGCAGGATTATATTGTTCATGCGTTTGACCATAAGCAACAACACTATTAGATGAATTAGGAACTACTTGGCCGTCGGCGTTTAATTTTCTACGACCAATCATTCCACCTAATTTAGCATAAAATCCTGTACCTTCAGAGTAATTTCCAAGATTACTTTGTCGAATAGTTGCAACATCATTTTCAACCTTATCTTGCATATTACCCAAAGTCTGCTGACGTTCCATTTCAGCTTGTTCAGCTAAAAGTTCTTGACGACGACGTTCTTCTTGACGCTTTTTCTTACGTCCAGTAAACAGACCAGCAATGCCACCAATTAATGCGCCGATACCAGCACCGATAGGGCCAAGCCAAGAACCAGCAGCTGCACCAGTAGCAAGCGCCGCGGTTCCACCAACAGCAGCTCCAATTCCTAATCCAGTTCCAGCTCCACTTAAAGCGCTACCACCTACGATACCTTCGCCATCAGCACTATATTTAGATTCATCAATATCACTGGCTTGAACTCGCGTACCCCATTGAACACTACCGGGGTCATTAATACTTGTTCCACCCCAATAAAATTTCCTACGAGGAGTTCCAACAAGTCCACCGAATTTAACAGTAATACCACGAGAAGTTAAAATTTCATTATTGATTTTGTTTTGCATATTTGCATAGATAAGTTTATCATTAGCAATCAACTTATCTACATAGTTCTTAACTGGGATTCCAGTATCCTCATTCTTTCCGTCATGATATAATAAATCAATCACACCATTACGGAAAAAACTATTACCGGAATTACGAGCCATTCCTAAATAATCAGCGGTAGCATCATGTGTTGAACGAATACCACCGAAATTATATTTTTTACGATTAGTTTTACTCATATCTTCAACATAGTTATTAGGATTATCATCAGTATTAAAATTAGAAAATAATTTATTTCTAATCATATCATAATCATTAGAACTATTAGTTTTAAATATTTCTAATTCAGATTTATCTCTTCTTTTATTACCAGTAGTATATTCTTTAATAATACTATCTGTATTACGTTCATTAGCACCTTTTAACAATTTCTTATATTGTCTAAAACCAGTTCGACCTACTCGATATGCAAGATTAGACATAAGATTAACAATAGGTTGAGGTAAGGTATTGAAATCATCAATACCATATTTCTCAGAATAAATATCACGAACATCATTGTAGGCTTTCGCCATACGACGATTCAATTCAGCATCAATTTGTTTTCTTGTTGCTTTACCTTTCGCTTTAACAGATTTAGTAAAATCAGAAGTATCATTTAACTTAAAACCGGGACCAATAGTTTTAGCACCACCTTCATACGAGGGATAAGGATAATAATATCTACCATCTTTTGAACGTGAACGAACAGTTTTAAGTTTATTATTTTCTTTAACACGAACAAATTCTTTATCACCAGTCAGTTCGTTATCCCAAATATGTTGAGAATACTCATTAATATAACGAGTAACTTGACGAAGACTATCAGGATTAACTTTACGATTAGACATACCATTAAAAGTTTGAGTAACACGACAAGTGGGCGTGCAACCTCCTGCCCCACCGGGGAGCGAGGCCGAAGGCCGAGCCACACAAGTTGTTACAAATTACCTTTGATTATTACGATTATCAAGAATCCATTCAGGATTAACATCAATAAGTTCCCAAAGTCTGTTATTATCACTATTATTAAACTTCATTATACAATAAACATATTGACAAATGAACTTATTAATATCATACCATTTAGCTTTACGTTTTAGTGCAGATTCATCTATAACTAAATCAGTAACCATAAAAGGTATTTGTTTGTGTATATCATTAAGATTGTTAAATCTCCAAAGATTTACTTTATTAACACCAGTTGTACCATTATACCATTTATCATTAAATTTAACAATTCTATAACCAGTACATTGGTCATCATTATGAACCAATATTTCATCTGTCTCTTATACACATCTGACGCTGCCGACGAATAGCCTTGTGTA
>ERZ1694964.992-NODE-992-length-11412-cov-4.997182_pt1 | contig 11412 bp, 9 predicted proteins | sample MGYA00581613_ERZ1694964 | MGnify/ENA primary metagenome ERZ1694964 (study PRJEB42213, sample SAMN07424513) | human gut metagenome | biome: ENVO:00009003; feature: ENVO:2100002; material: ENVO:00002003 | host: Homo sapiens | place: USA | collected 2015 ...
CTATTCGTCGGCAGCGTCAGATGTGTATAAGAGACAGGTGCGGGATGCCGCTGCCCTCCGCGGCCTCCATATTCGCCGGAATGGTGGCGACGGACGAGCAGGTGCCGAGCGCGGTCACCGCGGGGCGCAGGATGTGCCGCCGCAGCCGTCGCACCCCCTTGCGCCCGCCGCCGAGATACGCCAGAAGCGGGAAGGCGAGCAGCGCATAGACGAAGCAGAGCGGGTAGTAAGCCAGCATCGCGCGGGCATAGGACGCCGTGATCTGCGCGCCGTAGCTTGCGACCATCGCGGCGAAGAAACCGAAGAAGGCGATGGGGGCGTAGCAGCTCACGAGCGAGACCATCTTCAAAAGGCACTTCGTCGCGTCGTCCAGCACCCGCGCCGTTACGGTATCCGGCCCGCCGCAGGCGGAGACCGAGAAGCCGAAGAGCAGGGAAAAGACGATCAGCGGCAGCATCGCCCGCCGCGAGAGCAGAGCGGAGAAATCGTTGACGGTGAAGAAGTTGACGAGCAGCGTCGCAAGCGGCGCGGGATCGTCCACCGTGCCCGCTGCGGCATCGGTCCACGGCGTCAGCACCGGAGGAAAGACACGCACGATGACCAGCATGATAAAGGCCGCGAGCAGCCCGGTGACAACGAAGACGCCGAGCGTCGCGCCGAGGATACGCCCCGCCCTGCGCCGCGAGCGCGTATTGGCGATGCTGCCCGCGAGCGAGCAGAACACCAGCGGCACGACGAGGCAGAACATCATGTTGATGAACACGGTGCCGAGCGGCTCAAGGCAGACAGCCCCGGGCCAGGCCGCGCCGACGGCGCAGCCGAGCACGATGCAGGCAAGCATCGCGGCAAGGAAGCCGTAGCTCCGATAGAAGGAATGGGTCATAAAAAGCCCTCCGATCTCCCAGATTTTTGTGTCTATCTCTATCCATAGCGGGAGACAGGCTCGAATATGACCGAAAAATTTGGAAAAAGGGCTTGACTGTCAAGTTGCTTTATGCCTTACAATGCGGTATCATAACATTGGAAAGGATCGGCGCAGAGCGCAGAAGGAGAGCCTATGAACATCAAAGAGATCGAAGAGCGCAGCGGCCTGACGCGCGCGAACATCCGCTACTACGAGCAGGAGGGACTGATCGCTCCCGCGCGGCGGGAGAATAAATACCGCGACTACAGCGAGGAGGATCTGGAGACGCTGCTGCGCGTCGCGCTGCTGCGGAGCCTCGGCTTTTCGCTCGACGAGATCAGGCGGCTGCAATCCGGCGAGCTGGAGCTTGCCGCCGCCATGCGAGAGCGCAGCGCGGCGCTGGAGAGCGAGGGTCAGCGCCTGCTGGCGGCGCGGAACGTGTGCGACGCCATCTCCCGCGAGGTGACAAGCTATTCCGCCTTACGGCCGGAGGACTACCTCAACGGCTTTGAGCCGGACGCAGCGGCGAAGCAGCGGGACGTTGCCGAGCCGCACCCGTTGCGGCGTTACCTTGCCCGTGCCATCGACCTCACGCTCACGGGAATATTGGTCTCGTTTGTGCAGTTCATGCTGCTGCACCATAACCTTGTGAACATTTCCAAAGCAGAAATATTCCTTTGCGGTCTGGCAGGATGGGGACTGCTCGTTCTCATCGAGCCGCTGCTGCTCTCACGCTTTGCTGCGACCGCGGGCAAATGGTGCATGGGCATCACCGTCACGCGGCCGGACGGCGAGAGGCTCAGCTACGGCGAGGCGCTTGAGCGCACCGCCGCCGTCTGGCTTTACGGCGCGGGCCTCGGCATTTCCATCGTGGAGCTTGTGTGCAACTACCGCAGCTACCGCCGCTATATGAACGGCGAGGAGCTGGCTTGGGAGAGCGGCAGCGTCGAGCGCTTCGACGAGCGCGGCACAGGGAGGATGGTGCTGCTCTACGCGGCGATTACCGCGCTGAGCCTTGCCCTGACCCTTGCTATGGGCTTGAGCGCCGCGCTGCCGCCGAACCGCGGCGAGCTGACGGTGGCGGAATTTGCGGAGAATGTCAATTTCTACCGCGACTTTTTCGACTATGGTGAGCGCTGGTCGCTCGACGAAAACGGCGAGTGGGCGGAGAACCAATATGAGAACGTGGTCTACTTCGGCGGGGGCGACGGTCCCGCGCCGTTCACCTACACGGTGGAGGAGGGAACGCTCCGCGCCGTGCATTGGGCATATACCGAGACGGCGGAAACGATCTACGGCACGGGCGATGAGAATGCCCGCATGGCGTACCTCGCGCTCGCTGCGGCGCAAAAGGGCACGAGCCTTTTCAACATCCGCGGTGTGATAGAGCAGATCGGCTCGAACAGCTGGGAGGGCGATGCCGACTATTCCGCCGCGTGGAAGAATGTCGAAATGCGCTACGACGCGCGGATCGAGGGGGAGTATTATTACAGCGAGGGCTTCTTCCTCTCCGTGCAGGACGGTCAGCCCATCACGGTCACGCTGACCTTTGACGCAAAGCTCGCGGAATAACGGGGAAAAGGGGAAGCGGCGGCACAGCCCTGTGCCGCCGCCTTCAAATTTTATCCCCGTGGGGCTTGCAGGGAGAGATTTTCTGTTGTAAACTAAAAGCATACCAAAGATAAGGGGAATCCGATCTATGCAAAAAGCAACGCAAATGACCGCTACCAAACGCCTTGTCCTCACCGCCGTGAACATCGCGCTGTGCCTTGTCCTGCCAATGGCATTCCATTCCATCCCGAACGGCGGCAAGATCATGCTGCCGATGCACATTCCCGTGCTGCTGTGCGGCATGGTCTGCGGCGCTCCCTACGGCGCGGCCTGCGGCCTGCTCGGTCCCATGCTTTCAAGCGTTCTCACCGGAATGCCGACAGCGGCCCTGATGCCTGCCATGATGGTCGAGTGCGCGGCCTACGGCTTGACGACCGGCCTGATGCTGCGCCTTGTACGCACGGGGAAGACCTATGCCGACCTCTACCTTTCGCTCGTCGCCGCAATGCTGGTCGGCCGCCTTGTCTCCGGTGTGACAAAGGCTCTCTTTTTCATGGCGGGACAGTATACCATGCAGGCATGGATCGCCGCGAGCTTCGTGACGGCGCTGCCGGGCATCGTGCTCCAGCTCGCCGTCGTGCCGAGCATCGTTTACTATCTCATGCGCGCGGGGCTGATCCCGCAGCGCTACCCGAGATGAGGAAAGAGCCGCGAGAGGACAGGCGCTTGCTGTTCTTTTTCGAGCGCCGCAGACGGAAGACCAGCGCCCGCGTGTCGGACGGGCGGCGCTGCCGGGCGGCAAGGCTCTTAACGGAAAATTAGCAAATATAGCGGCTTTCTTAATTTTCAGACGCAAAATCTTGTGCTTTTTCGATTGCGGGACCTGCGCGGCAGACGTATAATACCCTCACTTGCATCTTGGAAATGGGGGTCTTTGCTATGCTTGCGCAGGTCATTGCGATCTGTATTTTTCTCGGGATGTTCCTTCTGATCATCCTCGACCAGTTTGAGCGCCATGTCATTACGCTCGCCAGCGGAGCGCTGGTACTTATTCTCGTCTTCGGCGTTTGTATGCACTCGCCCGCGGCGATCTGGGAGGCGCTCAATCTCCGCTCGTTCTTCACGGCGGGCTTCTGGTACGGAGCCGGTGAGGAGAGCACGGCGGGCATCAACTGGTCCACCATTCTCTTCATCGCGGGCATGATGATCATGGTCGAGGGGCTTGGCAAGGCGGGCTTCTTCCGCTGGCTGTGCCTGTCGCTCGCAAAGCTCGTTCACTACCATGTGGTGCCGCTGCTCATCTGCTTCATGTGCCTTTCGGCGGTGCTTTCGATGTTCATCGACAGCATCACGGTCGTGCTCTTTCTCGCCACCGTCACGCTCGAACTGGCGCAGACGATGAAGTTCGACCCCGTGCCGATGATCCTCTCGGAGATCTTCTGCGCGAACCTCGGCGGCGCGGCGACCATGTGCGGCGACCCGCCGAACATCATCATCGGCACCTCGCTTGGCTATACGTTTTTTGACTTCATCGAAAATACCGGCGCGATCGTCGCGGTCTGCTTCGCGGCTGTCGCTGTCTATTTTTGGCTGTGTTTCCGCAAGGAGCTGCTGCGTGAGGAGCGCGCGAACGGCGGGGCGGTCGTCTGCCCGGAGCCGTCGAGCGCCATCACGGACCGCAGAGCCTTCGGCGCGAGCGCTGCCGTATTCCTGCTGGCGGTCGTGCTGCTCGTAACGCACGCGCAGACGGGTCTGACGGTTGCCTGCATCGGCGTGATCGTTGCGGCGCTGACGCTGCTTGTGATGGCGCTGTCGCACGGAAAGGCGACGGTGCTCGAGGTCATCCGCGGCGTGGACTATAAAACGCTGCTCTTCTTCATCGGCCTGTTCGTCTCGGTCTGCGGGCTGGAAAAGACGGGCGTGCTGGATATCATCGCGCGCTTTATCACCAACATCAGCGGCGGCCATGTGGCGACGATCGTCGTCATCATTCTCTGGCTCTCCGCCGTCACCAGCGCCTTTGTGGACAATATTCCCTTTGCCGCCACGATGATCCCGGTCATCCGCTCCATCGCCGCGGTCGAGGGCATGGACGTGGGCGTGCTGGCATGGGCGCTGTCCCTCGGCACGGACCTCGGCGGCAACGCGACGCCCATCGGTGCGAGCGCGAACGTGGTCGGCACCTCGGTATCCGCCAAGGGCGGCTATCCCATCGGCTGGGGGCGCTACTGCAAATACTGCGTGCCCGCCACGATCCTCGTGATGGCGGTGTCCACGGTGTGTCTGTTCCTGCGCTACCTCTGAGAGAAGAAAGGAGTATACCACGATGAAAGACCAGATCATCATTACCATGGGCCGTGAGCACGGCAGCGGCGGCCACTACATAGCCGACATGATCGCCCGCGCGCTCGGCATCAAGCTCTACGATAAGGACTCCATCGAGTCGGAGATCGTCTCCGAGGGCTACAGCGAGGAGCTGATCCGCCGGATGGACGAGAAGCCGGTCAACTTCTTTGCCTCCCGCCGCATCGGGCGCTTTTCCAATTCGCTTGAGGTCAACGTGGCGGAAAAGACCTTTGATATGATCCGCGCCAAGGCGGCGAGCGGGGAATCCTTCCTGCTCATCGGCCGCTGCGGCGAACAGGTGCTCAAGGACGATCCGCACCGCGTCAGCCTTTTCATCGGCGGCGATCCGCACGCCAAGCTCTGCCGCGTGATGGAGAAAAAGGGGCTCTCCGCAGAGGAGGCCATCGAGGAGATCCGCACGGTCGACCACCAGCGCAAGGCTTACCACAACTACTACTGCGAGATGAAGTGGGGCGACGCCCGCGCCTATGATCTCACGGTCAAAAGCGACGTGTTGGGCATGGAGGGTACGGCGGAAATGCTGATCCGCTACATCCGAGCCTTTCAGGAAAAGGACTGAACAAGAGAAAGAGGAAGCCGCGGCATTGCCGCGGCTTCCTTTGTTTTCGATTCCGATGTGCGCTTACAGCAGCAGAATGCCGGCGTCCGCGCAGGTCTTGAGGGTGTCGTCGTCCCAAAGGCTGACCTGCACCTCGCCGATGTGGGCGGTGCCGATCATCAGCATACAAAGACGGCTCTGACCGATGCCGCCGCCCATGGTGAGAGGCAGCTCGCCGGCGAGCAGCATCTTGTGGAAGGGGAGCTCCCGACGGTCGTCGCAGCCGGAGACGGTGAGCTGGTGGTCGAGGGACTCGGGGCTGACGCGGATGCCCATGGAGGAGATCTCAAACGCGCGGCCCAGGACGTCGTTCCAGAACAGCAGATCGCCGTTGAGCGTCCAGTCGTCGTAGTCGGGCGCGCGGCCGTCGTGCTTGATGCCGGAGTGCAGGGTAAGACCGATCTGCATCAGGAAGACGGTGCCGTGCTCACGGCAGATGGCGTCCTCGCGCTGCTTGGGGGTGAGGTCGGGGTACTTGTCCTCCAGCTCCTGCGTGGTGATGAAGAACACGTCGCGGGAGAGCTTGGTGTGCAGGCTCGGGAAGGCGATGCCGAGCGCGTCGTTCGTCTCGACAATGGCGCCGACAATGTCACGCACGGTGCGCTTGAGGTAGGAGACGTTGCGGTCGCCGGCGTCGATGACCTTTTCCCAGTCCCACTGGTCAACGTAGATGGAGTGGAGGTTGTCCACCTCTTCGTCGCGGCGGATGGCGTTCATATCGGTGAACAGGCCCTTGCCGACATTGAACTCGTAGCGCTTGAGCGCCAGACGCTTCCACTTGGCGAGGCTCTGCACGACCTGCGCGTTGTGGCCGACGTCGGGGATATCGAAGCTGACGGGGCGCTCCACGCCGTTGAGGTTATCGTTCAGACCGGAATTTTCTTCCACGAAGAGGGGAGCGGAAACGCGGCGCAGATTGAGCGCGTTGCTCAGGTTGACCTGAAAATTACTCTTGATGAATTCAATGGCGCGCTGCATCTCGTAAACGTTCAGCGGCGTGTGATAGTGGGCGGGAATGTAGGTCTTGCTCATTGCCGGTTCACTCCTTCAAAATGTTTGTATGTTTGATATGGATAAAAAACGCAAATTTGATTATAGCAAGTTACACAAAAAAATCAAGAAGAAAATGTGTAGAAAGCGTAAAGTTTCTTTGCCCCGAAATCCCTTGACGCTGCGGGCGAAAAACGGTATCATAAGCGGAGTCTACAGAAGAAACAGCGGAGGAGATCGGATTTGGAAGAGAAGAAGTGGAACGCGGGCAGCATCGGCCTGACCTTTGCAGGCTCCTTTCTCGGCGCGGGCTATGTGTCGGGGCAGGAGCTGTGGCAGTTTTTCGGCTCGTTCGGCGGCGGGGGACTGCTCGGCGTGCTTGCGGCGATGGCGCTGCTGGCGGTGTTTGGGCTGGCGCTGATGTACATCATTTCCCGCACCGGCATCGCGGAGATGGACGCGGTGCTCGTGCCGTGGGAGCGGCTGGCGTGGCTGCGGAAGCTGTCGTCTGCGCTGCAGCTGATCCTGCTCTTCGGCGTCATAGCGATCATGTACGCCGGCGGCGGCGCGCTGCTCGAGCAGCTTTTCTCGCTGCCGACGTGGCTCGGCCGGACGCTGATGGCTGTGCTCGTGACGCTTGTGGCGCTGCGGGGTCTGCGCGGCGCGGTGGGAGCCTTTTCGCTCATCGTGCCAGTGATCGTCGCGCTCACGCTGCTCTTCGGCGGCATGGCGCTCGCGCGGTACGGCGTGAGCCTTCCGGCCTTCGGCGCAGCGGAGGGGAGCAATCCGCTCATGCGCAGCGCGGCCTTCGGTGCGGTGACCTTTGCTTTCTATAATTTCTTCGGCTCGGTCGGCATTTTAGCGACGCTCGGCGAGGCGGCGTCCTCCGGAAAGGCGGCGCGCCGCGGCGTGCTCCTCGGCACGGCGCTGCTTCTGCTCATCGCTTACAGTGTGCTGCTTGCGGTGATGGCCGTGCCGGAGACCGCGGACGCGGAGCTGCCGATGCTGGCGCTGGCCTACGGCCTCAGCCGCCCGCTGGGCTACGTCTACGGCATCCTGCTCCTGCTGTGTATGTACGGCTCGGCGCTGTCCATGACCGTCGCCATCACGACCTACGCCTCGGCGCGGTCGGAGCGCGTGGAGAAGCGGCGCGGATGGTTCATTCTCGCGCTGGGAGCGCTGGGCTACGCCGCGAGCAGCGTCGGCTTCGGCGACCTCATCAGCGTCGTCTATCCGGTCTTCGGCTATTGCAGCAGCGTGTTCATCGTCTGCCTGCTCGTCCATGCCGCGCAGACGCGAAAAAAAGAATATAAATTTTTTGAAAATTCAGGAACAAAAGAGGAAGAAATTTCGTCTTAAAAACAGCACAGAGAAATGGTTACATTTTGTATCCAAATTGTAACCATTTCGCAAAGACTTCTTAAGAAACCTGTGTTATACTGTATGAAGTGTATTACACACAGCAAATCCGGGAAAGGAAGAACAGCAACATGGAACAGACGATGGAACCCGTCGCGCAGACGACGCCGGCGCAGAGCGCCGTAGAAACGCCTACCCCTGCCGGCGCACCGGGCAGCGCTCCAACGCCGCCGAAAAACAGGAAAAAACGCAAAAAGACCGTGCGGCGCATCATTGCCGCCGTACTGGTGCTTGCGGTCGGCTTCACCCTCTTTAAGAAATTCGGAAAGAAGGAGGGTGAGGCGGAGATCGGCACTGCCATTGTGGACTACGGCTCCATCACCTCAATGGTCTCAGGCAGCGGTATGGTCAAGGCGAAGAAGAGCGAGAGCATCACGCTTGCGACCGCGGGCACCGTGGGCGATGTCTTCGTGACCGAGGGGCAAAAGGTCGCCGCGGGCGACCCGCTCTTTACCTATGATTCTCCCGATGCGGAGAAAAAGGTGCGCGAGGCAAAGACGAACATAGAGGGCTATCAGAAGAAGCTCAATGCGGCCTACAAGGATATTGCGGCGCTGACGCTGACGGCGCCCTACGCCGGTAAGCTGCTTGAGACCGCGCAGCTCACGGTGGGCGACGAGGTCGGCGCACAGAAGGTCGCCAAGCTCGTGGACGACACGCGGATGCGCCTCACGCAGTATTACAGCTACGCCTATCAGAGCGAGCTTTACGCCGGTCAGACCGTGCAGGTCTCCGTCCCCGCGCTGATGGCAACGGTCGAGGGCACGGTGGAAAAGGTACATATGGTCAAGCGCGTGACGAGCGAGGGCTCCGAGCTCTTCAGCGCGGAGATCGTGGTCCCGAACGCGGGCGTGCTCGCCAAGGACATGGAGGCCTCCGCGACCGTGGTGGTGAACGGTGAGACCGTTTATCCCTACGAGGCGGGTAAGCTGGACTATTACCGCACGAGCGAGCTGAGCATTCCCACCGGCACGGTCGTATCCACCAATCTGATCGACTATCTCTCCGTTTCCGCCGGTCAGCTGCTGGTGCAGGTCAACGGCGAGAACACCGAGAACACCATCTTTGATCTGGAGCAGAGTCTGCAAAAGGCACAGAAGGAGCTGGAGGAGGCGGAAAAAAATGCCGCCTACGCAAACGCCGTTGCGCCCATTGACGGTATGGTCATCGGCTTGAGCATCACACCCGGGCAGGAGATCACCGCCAGCGCGACCGCGCTGACCATCTCCGACACGAACACCGTCACCATCAGCGCGACGGTGGACGAGCGCAACGTCAGCTACCTCAAGGTCGGCATGGGCGTCGATCTGAATCAATGGGGCAATCCGAGCTTCGGCACGATCAGCTCCGTGAGCCTCTCGAGCAGCGTGAATAACGGTGTCGCGACCTATCCCTTCACCATTGAGGCGGATAATGCGGACGGTACGCTGCAAATCAACAGCAACATCAACTATAACCTCACCGCCAGCCAGAGCGAAAACTGCCTTGTCCTGCCCATTCAGGCCGTGCGCACGGTGGGACTTGAGGACGGCACGAGCGCCACGGTTGTCTACCTCAAGGCGGACAGCATGCCCGACAATGCCATTGAGCTGCCGTACTCCGATGAAACGATCCCCGAGGGCTTCTATCCCGTGCAGGTCGAGATCGGTATTCAGGACAACAACAATGTCGAGATCAAGTCCGGCGTGGAGCAGGGCGCGGAGGTCTTTACACAGTATATGACCGGCTCCGCCACCAGCTGGGACAATTACGGCATGGTATATTGAGGATAGCGCCATGGCGAAATTGATCGAACTGCGAGACGTTTATAAGATCTACTCCGAGGGCCTTGAGAGCGAGGTCCGCGCGCTCGACGGCGTTTCGCTTACCATCGACCGGGGCGAGTTCGTTGCCATCGTCGGACAGTCCGGTTCGGGCAAATCGACGATGATGAACGTGCTCGGCTGCCTCGACGTGCCGACCTACGGCGAGTATCTGCTCGAGGGAACGGACGTGAGCGAGCTGAGCGATATGCAGCTCTCGCGCATCCGCAACAAAGAGATCGGCTTTATTTTCCAGCAGTATAACCTCATCCAGTCGCTCTCCGTGCAGGAGAACGTCGAGCTGCCGCTTGTCTATCAGGGCATCGGCATCGATGACCGGCACGAGCTTGCCGTCCACGCGCTCGAGCGCGTCGGCCTTGTTGACCGCCGCAGGAATAAGCCAACGCAGATGTCCGGCGGCCAGCAGCAGCGTGTCGCCATCGCCCGCGCCATCTCGACCCGCCCGCCCATCATCATGGCGGATGAGCCGACCGGCGCGCTGGACTCCAAAACGGGCCACGAGGTGCTGCAATTCCTCCAGCAGCTCAATAAGGAGGGCAGCACCGTCATTCTCATCACGCACGACAACGGCATCGCCGCCACCGCGCGGCGCTGCGTCCGCCTTGCGGACGGCAAGATCGTTGACGACCGGCAGCAGGAGGTGGATTGGCTGTGAACATTTTACAGGCCTTCAAAATGGCGTGGCGCTCCATCATCGGCAAGAAGGGCCGCAGCGCGCTGACGATCCTCTCCATCTTCATCGGCATTGCCGCCGTCATGACCATCGTTTCGGTCATGGAGGGCATGAAGGCACAGATGATGAAGCAATTTTCCGCGATGGGCGCGAACCGCGTTCAGGTGAGCATCTATTCATGGATGTACGACGCGGACGGCAACGACGTCAGCAAGGACTATTTCCCCGACCTTTACGAATACTGCCAAGGACTGAGGGAATATGTCATCGGCATTACGCCGAACGGAGGGGCGAACGCCACCGTGATCTACGGCACGAAGAACTCTTCCACGATGCAGACGGAGTATGACAAGCAGTGGAATCTCATCAGCGGTCCGCCGTCGCTCTACTACGGCTCCGACCAGTACAGCGCGTGCAACAATCTGACCGTTGCCAAGGGACGCGACCTTGCGTATCTGGACATTCAGAACTATAATCAGGTCTGCGTCATCGGCGCGGAGATGGCCAAGCAGTTTTTCGGCACGGTCGATCCGGTCGGCAAGACGCTCAAGGTCAACGGCAACAACTTCACCGTCGTCGGCGTTTACGCCGCGCGCGGCGATGAGGGCGACAACAGTATGAAGCAGATGGACAACATGGTCGTCTTTCCTTATACGGCGAGCCGCGTGCTCGGCGGCGCGCGCTTCACGGAATACATTGTCAAGGCGCGCGACAGCGAATCGGCGAACACCGCCATCGCCTACATCGGCGGCTTCCTCAAGGGACTTGTCCCGCAGGGCAGCGGCGATTACGAGGTGCGGGCGGCGGACTACTGGCAGCAGTACCAGAATGAGTCGTTCAACATGATCGGTATGGTGCTCGGCGGCATCGCGGCGATCTCGCTGCTCGTCGGCGGCATCGGCATCATGAACATCATGCTCGTCACCGTGACCGAGCGCACCCGCGAGATCGGTATTCGCCGCGCCATCGGCGCGCAGCGCTCGAGCATTGTTACCCAATTTTTGATCGAGGCAGGTATGCTCTGCGGCATGGGCGGCATCTGTCTCTTATACACATCTGACGCTGCCGACGAATAGCCTTGTGTAGA
>ERZ1694964.1017-NODE-1017-length-11166-cov-6.174332_pt1 | contig 11166 bp, 6 predicted proteins | sample MGYA00581613_ERZ1694964 | MGnify/ENA primary metagenome ERZ1694964 (study PRJEB42213, sample SAMN07424513) | human gut metagenome | biome: ENVO:00009003; feature: ENVO:2100002; material: ENVO:00002003 | host: Homo sapiens | place: USA | collected 2015 ...
CTCGTGGGCTCGGAGATGTGTATAAGAGACAGCAGGTATTCCGCGGCCTCCAGCACGCCGAAAACCTGATTTTTGATGTCGAGCGTGCCGCGGCCCCAAATGAAGCCATCCGCCACTGCGCCGGAGAAGGCGGGATAGGTCCAGTCCTGCTCCGTGCCCTCGACCACCGGCACCACATCTTGATGGGACATGTAAAGGCAGGGGCGCAGCGTTTTGTCGCTGCCGTGGAGGGTGATGAGCACGGCATGGTGGCCGAGCCGCTCAAAGACGCCCGCGCGCATGATGTGGGGATAGCTCGCCTTCATGTGCGCGTGGAGCTTGTCAAACTCGCTATAGTCGGTCAGACTGTGGTCGGCATAGTTGATGGTTCTGCATTGGATTGCCTGCGAAAGACGCGCGACCGCGCCATCTGCGTCGAGGTCGGGATAATTGCCCTCGAGGGCAAAGAAATCGGTGATCTTCTTCGTCATGCCATTTTGTCCTCCAGATAGCGGCTGAGAAATTCGCGGGTACGGCTCTCCTTCGGGTTTCCGAAGACCTCGCGCGGCGAGCCCTGCTCGAGAATGACGCCCCGGTCCATGAATACCACGCGGTCGCTGACCTCCTTGGCAAAGGCCATCTCGTGCGTCACGACGACCATGGTCATGCCCTCCTGCGCGAGGCGCTTCATCACATCGAGCACCTCGCCCACGATCTCGGGGTCGAGGGCGCTCGTCGGCTCGTCGAAGAGCATGATCTCGGGCTCCATGCACAGCGCCCGCGCGATGGCAACGCGCTGCTTCTGCCCGCCGGAGAGGCGGCGGGAATCGGCGTGGATGAAATCCTCCAGCCCGACGGCCTTGAGGCGGCGGATGGCTGTTTCTTCGGCCTGCGCCCTGGGAATGTGCCGCACCGTCATGGGCGCGAGCGTGCAGTTGTCCAGCACGGACTTGTTGTTGAAAAGGTTGAAGCCTTGAAACACCATGCCGATCTTCTGCCGCAGGGCGTTGAGGTCGACCTTAAGGTCCATGAGATCCTGCCCGTCGAACCAGATGTGGCCGGAATCGGCTTCCTCCAGCAGATTGATGCAGCGCAGCAGCGTGGACTTGCCGGAGCCGGACGCGCCGATGATGCACACGACCTCGCCGCGGTCGACCTCTAAGTTGATGCCCTTGAGCACGTGGAGGTCGCCGAAGGACTTTTCGAGCTGTTCGATTTTGATGATGGGATCGTTCGTCATAGCGTCCTCCTGTCAGTTTGAGCTGGGAAGTCCCAGATCGACGGTTTGATTGCCCTGGCGCCGCTTCGTGTTGTCCGGCGCGGTCATCCTTCCCGTGATGGCCTTGAGCAGGAGTGAGGAAAGATACGTCAGGAACAGGTAAACGGTGGCGGCGATGAGGTAACACTCGGTGCCCTTATAATAAATGCCGGCGACCGAGCGGGTCATGAACATCAGGTCGGATACGCCCAGCACGCACAGCACGGAGGAATCCTTGATGTTGATGATGAACTCATTGCCGATGGCGGGCAGCGAATTTTTGATGGCCTGCGGGAAAACGACTCTGCGCATGGCCTGCCAGTGCGTCATGCCGAGCGAACGCGCGGCCTCCATCTGCCCCGCGTCGACGGCGAGGATGCCGCCGCGCAGCACCTCGGCAAGGTACGCGGTCGAGTTGAGCGAGACCGTGACAAGACCGGAGATGAAGAGCGACCAGACGCGGTTGATCTCCGTGACGCTCATGCCGGTGCGCTTGAAGAGATTGAAGATCGCGTAGTAGAAGATGAGGGACTGCACCATCATCGGCGTGCCGCGGATGACGAAGATGTAGAAGCGGGCGAATTTGTTCGCGACGATCTTGATAAGCTTCACAAAGTCGTTGTTGCGCTTGTCGGGCTCCTGAATGCGGAGAAAGACCATGAGAAGCGCCAGCACGAACGCGATCGCCGTGCCGGCCAGCGCGAGCTGAACGGTCGTCCACACGCCGGTGACGAAGAGCGAGCGCTGGTTGTAGGCCATGTAGACCATGGAGGAGAGCGTGCCGGTGGGGTTGCTCTCGGCGTGGACGGCGGCGTGAACGACGTAGGCGAGCTTGAGCACAAAGCGGTCAAGCGCGAGCAGCGCGGCAGCCGCGGCGTCCAGATAGGAGAGATAACGGCTCAGACGCACGATGAAGGGGTGCTTGAGAATGGTCTCGCCGTAGCTGTTCCAATGCGTCCATTTCACGAGCAGCGCCAGCGTGCTGACGGCCAAAAAGAAATAGCAGACCGCGGCGAGCGCCGTACCGGGCACGGAGCCGGCGGGCAGAAAGCTGTACGGACTGGGCGCGGAATACCACAGGCTCAGGCCGACGAGGGCGATGACGCTGCCGCCCAGATAGACATAACGGTGGTCCCGTGCGATGAAGCTCTGACCGCGGGACGCGGGGGTTCCTCTCATGGTGCTTCCTCCTTATGCGGCGTGAAGCCGCCGGTTACTTCGGCTGGTTGGCGACGGCGGTGTTCCACATCTCGGTGCGCGCGTCGCTGTCGATGGTGGCAAGGATCTCGTTGATCTGCGCGAGCAGCTCGGTGTCGGACTTGCGCAGGCCCACGCAGGAGCCCTTGGCGGGCAGCGTGAAGCCGTTGCCCTCGCCGAAGGTGATGAGACGGAAATCGGGATTCGAGGCGAGGTAGCCCGGGGCGCTTTCCTCGTTGATGACGATGGCGTCGCAGGTGCCCTGCTGCAGGCGGGAGATCATGTCGGGTACGCTGCCGACGGGGCTGAGGTGCTCGACGCCCTCGATCTGGTCGATGACATCGTCGAGCGCGGTGCCCTGCTGACCGAGCACGGCGGCGCCGGAGAAGTCCTGAATGGAGGTCGCGTTCTCATACGGCGAGCCGGCGAGCACCATCATGCTGTAGATCGTCTCCTTGTACGGGTCGGAGAAGTTGATGGACTCGCGGCGCTCGGCGGTGTCCATCATGCCGGCGATGATGGCGTCGATCTGCCCCTGATTGAGCGCGTCGATCAAGCCGTCCCAGCTGAGCTTGACGATGACCAGCTCCTTGCCGAGCTGATCGGCGAGAATGCGTGCGATCTGCACGTCGTAGCCCTCGGCGTAAGCGCCGGCGACGTTTTCCACGGGAACGTTGGTGTCGGTCGCGGCGCTCTCCTGCCAGTTGCTCGGCGCGTAGGCGCATTCCATGCCGACGCGGAGCTGGCTGCTTTCGGTCGTGGAAGGAGCTGTTTCCTCTGCCGGGTCGTTTGCGTCCTGCGCGGGAGACGTCGTGCCCGCGCCGCAGGCGGTGAGGGCAAGCAGCATGAGGGCTGCGAGCAGGGTAGCGATGGTTCTTCTGAGGTTCATGGTGTTGCTTCCTTTCTGAATGGAAATTTGGCTCCGTGGGGGGAGTCGGCCCTTCGTTGTCCGCGCCAACGAGTTCGGAAACAGAAAAAGCCGTAAATGCTCGTGTGGAGCATTTACGGCAAATGATCTGCAATACCGGCAAAACCGAAACCGGCTTGCCGACTCTTCGATAGCGCTCCACAAAATTGTGACAGTCCGGCGGATCTTCTCCGACGAGCCAGCAGAAAACGGCACAGGAACCGTTCCCCACTTCGGCGGCTTCCCCTTTCCCTTTGTCCCGGATCTCTGCTCCGTACGGACTCGGTACTCTTGTCGGCCGCGCCTCTATCTCGCTCAACTGAATTGAGCCTATTCAATTGTTGACGTGAAGATACTACGGCGGCGCGCAAATGTCAAGCCCCCGCGGAGCGGTTCTCAAATTCTTGACAATCTTGCGCCGAAAATCCTCGCTGCCTTGTAGAATTTTACTATTCACACGGTTATTTATGCGCGGCAAAAGCGTACAGAAAGGCACGAGACGGCCGCTTAACGGAATATTTATGCTCTCTTCCGCTTCGCGTCTTCCGTTTTAGGACGCTTTAACATAGTGCAAAGCGGGCGCTTTGCCAAGTAAATACAGCGGCGACGCGAAGCGGCAAGGCGACTTTGGCGAAATGCACGGAATTGCGAAAAATGTCGCGCGAAATTTGTCATTTCCTTACAGGAAAAAGGTTGATTTTTTTACACGGGCGTGCTATGATATCGCCATAAAGTGCAAAAAGGGGCCATGGCCCCTTTTCTGTTCCCGACCGGGAACAGATGTGCTGTGCTCGCCCGCGGGGAGCCGCGGAAAATATACATTGTAGGAGGACATTTTATGAAACGTAAATTGCTATCCGTTTTGCTGACGTTTTGTCTCGCGTTCAGCTTGCTGCCCACCGCTGCCCTGGCGGAGGGCGAAGGCGCGCCTGCGCCGGCGGAAGTGCCCGCGGCGGCGGGGATCGTACTGCCTGAAGCAGCAGACGGCGTTATCACGTTGGATAATGGCGCCTATGTTATGTCTGGGGACACAACTGCTACTATCAAGGTTCCAAATGGTAAGAATGCTACGCTTGATCTGAACGGCAAGACATTGACGAACAAAACGGGTGAACACACCATTATTGTTGAAAATGGTGCAACGCTGACCATCACTGGCAACGGTATCGTAGATAATGTGTCGCACGGAAAGGGCGCAATCGTCAACTCCGGCGAGGTTACCTTGAATGGCGGCACCTTTAAGCGTTCTGCCGAAAAGGGTACCTATTCCCCCAATGGCAACGGCGGAAACAGTTGGTACACCATTGCCAACTACGGTACCATGGAAATTAACACTGGCGTTACCGTTGAAAACGCTGGCGGTTATTCCAGCATGATCCGCAATGGCGGCGATGTAACTGCCGATTGCAATTTGACGATCGAGGGCGGCAATTTTGCCGGCGGCATCAACACGGTCAAGAATGATTCCTTTGGTGTACTGACCATCAATGGTGGTAATTTCTCTAATACTGCCCAGTACGTCATTATGAACTGGAACAAGGCTGAAATCACTGCTGGCACGTTCCGGACTTTGGATACCGCTTCCGCGGTACTGTTCACCTCTGCTTATGGTGGCGATGCCAATACCATCGGCAAGCTGAGCATTTCTGGCGGCGAATTTAAGCACGCCAGCGATACCCAGGAAATGATTGTGGACCATTACGATGAAACCAACAAAGGCAACGCAGTGGTAACCGGCGGCAAATTTGATGCTGACATTTCCAAGTACATCCCCACTGATTATGTGCAGTCTGCCGATGGCACCGTGGAGAAATTGGGCGAGACCAACGCAGTTGCCAAGGTCGGCGATACTTATTATAAGACCCTCGCCGATGCTGTCGCGGCAGCAGACAACAACACTGTCACCCTGCTGAAAGATGTGACTGCGGATATTACCATTCCTGCTGGCAAGACTATGACACTCGATCTGAACGGTAAGACCTTGACCAACGTGAATGATCACACCATTCTGAACAATGGTAATTTGACCATCACGGGAACGGGTAAGGTTGATAATATTTCTCATGCTAAAGGCGCGCTGTACAATAAGGGAACTGTTGTTGTAAATGGCGGTACTTTTGATCGTTCTAAAGAAAACGGTAAGACTTCAAATGACAGCGGTTCCAACTCCTGGTACACCATCAAGAATGTCGGCTCCATGACCATCCATGATGGCGCAACCGTGCAAACTGCCGGGAACAATACCACTCTTGGTAAATTCTCCAGCCTTGTTTCTAATGGATACTTTGACGCCAACGACTACAGCACTAATAAGGGGCTTGACCAGCCTATCCTGACGATTGATGGCGGTACGTTCCGCGGCGGTCTGAATACGATCAAGAACGATGACCGCGCAAAGTTAACGATCAATGGCGGTACGTTCAGCAACTATTATCAGGCCGTTGTTCAGAATCACAATATTGCAGAGATCACAGGCGGTACCTTTACTGCTGCAAGTGACGCTAACGCTGAGACATACGGCATTTACAACTGTGGTTGTGGTGCTGAGATTGATCTTGGTACTCTTACCGTGTCCGGTGGTACGTTCACCGGTGCCACATACGCTGTTGCCGAAGTCAGCAGCCTAAATGCGGCTGTGAACATTTCCGGCGGTCAGTTTGCCGGAACAAAGGCGGCAATTGTTAAGAGCAGTACGTCTAAAGCAACCATCGCCGTTTCTGGCGGCAAGTTCAGCAGCGATCCGAGCGTTTACGTTGTGGGCAACGGCAACACCAACATCGTCAAGCGTGATGGCAGCGAGGGCGCTTATACCTACACGGTTCTTGCAAAATCCGGCTTGACCTCCGGCGTGTATCTGACAAACCCCTCCGGCGCTCTGGCAAGCAATTACTATGTGAGCAGCACCGCGAACGGTGTCTGGACGGTCAGCTACTCTGCGCCCTACTCCGGCGGCAGCAGCTCCTACGATCCGACCTACTCCGTCTCTACCCCGAGCAAGACCGAGCACGGCACCGTGACCGTCAGCCCGAAGAGCGCTTCCAAGGGCGACCGGGTGACCGTCACCGTCAAGCCCGACAGCGGCTACGTCCTCGAGACCCTGACCGTCACCGACAAGAACGGCAACGAGCTGACGCTCAAGGACAAGGGCAACGGCAAGTACACCTTCACCATGCCCGCCGGCAAGGTCGAGGTCAAGGCGACCTTCATGGAGGACAACTCCATGCTGAACTTCTTCTACGACGTGCCCAACAACGCCTACTTCTATGAGGCCGTCAAGTGGGCGGTCGAGAACGGCATCACCACCGGCGTGGGCAATGACCTGTTCGCTCCCGAGCAGCCCTGCACCCGCGCGCAGATCGTGACCTTCCTGTGGCGTGCAGCCGGCTCTCCCGAGCCGAAGGGCGCTGCGTCCGGCATGACCGACGTGGTCAGCGGCAGCTACTATGAGAAGGCCGTGGCGTGGGCCATCGAAAACGGCATCACCACCGGCACGACGACCAGCACATTCTCTCCCGACGCGACCTGCACCCGCGCGCAGGCGGTGACGTTCCTCGCCCGCGCCCTGAAGGCCAAGGCGGCGAGCGCGGCGGAGTTCTCCGACGTCCCGACTGGCAGCTACTTTGCGGACGCGGTCGCCTGGGCGGCGGCTAACGGCGTGACTGAGGGCATCGGCGGCGGCCTGTTCGGCTCCGACAACGACTGCACCCGCGGCCAGATCGTGACGTTCCTCTACAGAGCATACAACAAGTAACGGGAACGCGCTCCCTCAGACAAAACAAAGAGAAGAGGCCCATCTGCTTTGGCAGATGGGCCTCTTTGTATCTCGCGGCGGCTCAGCTCCTGCTGAGCTGTGCATCGTATTTGCTCATCGTGTTTCCTCGGTCAAAACTCTTCCGGAAATGCTCCGCTGCGGGGCGGGAGGCCGCCCGGCGTGATCGGTCAAAGGCTCTTCACGAGCGTCAGGATGTTCGACCCGTCCGCGTATTCATAGGTCACCTCGTCCATGAGCTTCTTCACCATGAAGATGCCGAGACCGCCGACCTCCCGCTCCTCCGCCGACTGCGTTGTATCCGGATCGGGCTTTTCGGTGGGGTCATAGGGCCGTCCGTTGTCGGAAAAGCGAAGCGTCGCCCTGCCGTCCTTCAGCGAGCAGCCCAGCACGACGCCGGTCGCGCCGCTGTAGCGGGCGATGTTGGAGAAGATCTCATCCACCGCCACGTTGACCTGAGCGATCGCCTTCATGGAGGCTCCTGCCTCGGCGAGAATGCCCTCAAAAAAGTCGGTGGCCTGCGGCAGCTGCTCCAGCGTCGGCGCGAGATTGATTTTTTTCATGCCCGACGACTTCATCTCGATGCAGAGCATGGTGATATCGTCGAACTGGTCCGCGCCGCCCGCGAACTCGTCCACATCGCGGTGCAGAGCCTCCAGCAGCTGACGGCACGAGCCGCCCTCGGCGGCGTTCAGCGCACGGAGCATCCGGTCAGTCCCGTAAAGCGTGTTGGAGGCATTCGTGGCCTCCGGCACGCCGTCCGTGTAGACCACCAGACGGTCTCCCGCGTCCAGCTCCAGCTCGTATTCGCGGTATCGGGCGCCCTCCATGCCGGCCAGCACGAAGCCGTGCCTATCCTTGAACAGCTCAAAGGAGCCGCCTTTGTGCATGATGGCCGGATACTCGTGGCCTGCGTTGGCGCACTTCATTTTTCCCGTGGAGATCTCGAGGATGCCCAACCAGACGGTGACGAACATCTCCGCTTCGTTGTTTTCGCAGAGCTGATCGTTTACCTTTTCCAGCACGGCCTTCGGGGACAGACCGCTCTGCGCGGCGGATTTCAGCAGCGTTTTGGAGATCATCATAAACAGCGCCGCGGGGACGCCCTTGCCGGACACGTCCGCCATGACCAGCGCCAGATGGTCGTCATCCACCAGAAAGAAGTCGTAGAAGTCGCCGCCGACCTCCTTCGCCGGAGTCATGGAGGCGTAAATGTCGAACTCGTGGCGCTCGGGGAAGGCGGGGAAGATGCAGGGCAGCATGGACGCCTGAATGTGGCGCGCCACGTCCAGCTCCGCGCCGATGCGCTCCTTTTCCGCGGTGACGCGGCTGAGATTTTGGATATATTCATTCAGCTCCGACACCATGTACTGGAACGAATGGGCAAGCTCCTCCAGCTCGTCGCCGGTGTTGACATCCACCCGGAAGTGAGAAAGATCCTCCATCCTGTTCTCCACCAGCCCGATGGCGGCGTGGTGCAGAGTCCTCAGCGGACGGATCAGAATGCGCCGCACATAGTAGTAGTACGCGAAAATGGAAAGCAGTAGAACGGCCAGCACCACGCACAGCGTCAGGCCGAGAAACTGCCGAATCTGCTGGTCGATCATGTCCATCGAGATGTCCACGCTGGCCAGCGCCACCGGTGTGCCGGCTTTGTTGAGGATGGCGACGTAGGCCGACGCCAGATAGCCGTACTCCTCGTTGTTGGTGATGAGGATGGTCTGTTCCGCGTCGACGGCAAAGGCCCCGTGCATCAGCTCGTTGCCGCCGCCGTAGTAGGCGTCGGTGTCGCCGAGGTCGCAGACGCCGTCCTCCCCGGGGACGCCCGCGTCCCAGATGTAGTACATGACCTCATCCTCCGGCACGACCACATAGAAGTATTTCAGCCCCAGCTTCTCCCTGACGTCCTGCAGGTAGCGGTGGATCTCCTCGTAATAGGCGTCCTTCTCGCCGGTCCGGTAGTATTGCTCCACGCGGTCTCCGTCGATGAGATCCGCCGCCACGGAGGCCTGACCGAACGCGAGAGAGGCGTATTGCTCCTCCATCCGCGCCCGGTACAGTTGGGCAATCGAGGGGGCCAGGATCGCCGCGAGGACGGCGGCCATCGCCACCAGTCCCAGCAGCAGCTTGGGCTGTAACCGTATGCTCCTTGCTCGTTTCATGTCCGCACCTCCATCGGATGGATATGAAGCCGCAAATGGCCGTCCATTACGCGGTAGAGCGCCCGCGTGGGGGACAGACGCTGCACCTCGCAGGGCAGGGAGGCCGTGCCGGTCCCTATCGCGGTCACATAGAACCACGCGCCGCCCAGCTCCACCTGAGTCATGGAATTGTATTTTCGGAAGATCGCCAGGGCCTCCGCCCGGCTCATTTCGGAATGCAGCGTCAGCAGCTCGGACGCGGGACGCTTCCAGTAGGGCTGCTTCTCCGCCTGCGGCCGGCCGGCGGCCCAGCGGTCGTCGAGGTGCTCGAGGAGCTGCTCGACCGTCGCGCGCGCCCATGCCGCGCTTTGCAGGTAGACGTCGATGCTGTCCGTGTCCGCGGTTATGTCAATGGTATGCTGCGCCAGAACGTCGCCGCCGTCCAATCGCTGCGCCACCTTGTGCATCGTCACGCCGGTGCATGACAGCTCCCGCTCCATGGCTCCCTCGATGGGGTAATAGCTGCGTCCCTGCGGGAGCAGCGAGCTGTGGGTGTTGATGCCGCGGAACGCGGGAAGCTCCTCCGGCAGCGTCAGGATGCGGTCATACTCCGCGATGAAAAACAGCTCGCAGCCCTCCTCCGTGAAGTACCGCCGGATCTCCTCCGGCGAGATGGCCTCGTAGTGGACGGGGATGCCGAGCTCCTCCGCCCGCTTTACGATGGCATATTCCGTGAAATAGTCCTCGTCGTTGTGATAGGTATACAGCGCCAGCACCTGATGCTTTTCCACAAAATATTCAAAGCACGACAGGAACACGTCGCTGCCGAAATAAACGACCTTCATCGCTTTTCCCTCTTTGTCCTCAGATCTTGATGATCAGTGTGTTGAAGCCCTGATAGCGCCGGTAGAAAAATTCCTTCGCCCGCTTTTTGATGACCAGCACGCCCATGCCGTCCATGTCGAAGGCCTCGTCCCGGCTGGCGCGGGAGGTATCTAACGCAAAGGGATTGAAGGTCGTGGCGTCGTCCCGCAGATGCAGCTCCAGCACGCCGCTCTCGTCCATGATGGCCGTCAGCTGGAGGTAGCCGTCCGTCCGCCCCTGAAAGCCGTGCTTCAAGATGGCCATGCCGAGTTCCTCCACGGTCATGGTCGAAAACATCTGCTGCTTCATGTCCGCGCCCCAGACTTCGCAGAAGGCCTCCAGCTCGCGGCACACGTCCATCACATCCTCCGCGTTGCTGAGGACCGTCCGCTGGAAGATGCGCTCCTCCGGCAGCTCCGCTTTCTTATAGCGGCCGCCGAGGCCCAGCAGCAGGAACACCGCCAGCGAGCCGGCCTCCGTCAGCAGGAACAGCAGCCAGAAGCGCTGCAACCCCAAGGCATAGCACACGAACGTCAGCGGGATGAGCAGCACCGCGCCGCGCAGCGTCTCCAGCAGGAACGACGGCTTCTCATTCTCGCAGGCCTGATAGTAATTGCACAGCAGGATATTGATGCCGGCGAACAGCGCCCCCGCACCGTAGAGCCGCAGCGCGGTACACGCCAGCGCCTCCGACGCCGAACCGGCGATGCCGAACAGCAGGCACATTCCCGCGGGCCACAGCTCCACAAGGGCGATCAGCGCGCCGCCCACCGTCAGTCCCGCCGTGAAGCCGAGACGCACCGTGTTCCGCATTCCCTGCCGGTTGTGCTCGCCCTGATAGGTAGAGAGGATGGGCTGCATGGCGCGCCCCGTTCCCTCAAACAGGTACAGGATCAGGTAGGAGGTATTCTGAATGACATCGAACACCGCCACCGCCGTTTCGCCGCCCAGACGGATCAGCAGATTGTTGCACACGAGGAAGAAGATCATCTGGTACAGGTACTGCACCGAGGTGGCCATACCCTGTCTCTTATACACATCTGACGCTGCC
>ERZ1694964.1056-NODE-1056-length-10832-cov-5.595899_pt1 | contig 10832 bp, 4 predicted proteins | sample MGYA00581613_ERZ1694964 | MGnify/ENA primary metagenome ERZ1694964 (study PRJEB42213, sample SAMN07424513) | human gut metagenome | biome: ENVO:00009003; feature: ENVO:2100002; material: ENVO:00002003 | host: Homo sapiens | place: USA | collected 2015 ...
TCGGGAGACAGCATTGAAGTGACCGCTACATGTGACAGCTTGGCACGGCAGGTGATTCTGCTGACGGAAGAACTGGTACGGATCAGGAATGAAACTTCGGAAGAGGTAAAGGAACTGCCTCCGGAGGTGATAAAAGAACCCACCGGTTGGCAATGGTTCCAAATATGGATAGGACGGATAGCCGTTATCGTTCTTATTCTGATACTGATTGGACGGCGATTAAACAGAACTTAAATAACAGAGAACTTATGAATACAATATATGGATTGAACCAAGTGAAGTTTGCCAGTGAGGTAATCGGATGGATAGACGAACAAGGACTTCAACCGGCAGGCACTGCCCCTACACAGGTAGACGTATACGCAGCTCAGGTGAAGGACGGTCCCGTTGCCACAATCACCAGCAATCCGGGCAAGAAAGCGTTTACCTGTAACCTGATAGACCTGTCTACGGAAAGTTTGGTAAACACAATCGGAGGTACCAAAGATGCCAAAGGCAACTGGGAACCGCCTGAAAAATGGGAAAAGACCGGTGTGATGGATATCAGTTGCGACAGCGGTGAAACTATCCGTTTCTACAATGCAAAAGTGACAGGCAATGACTTTGCCAATGGCATCAACTCGCAGGGAGTGCTGGCACTGGCACTGAATATCGAGTTGCTTAAAGATGCGGATGGCAAACGCCTGAAGATATTTGCTAAAGGTATCGACCCTGATACGGGCAATCCGGTGGTTCCCGCTGAATGATTACACTCATGGCGGATTTTCAAACAGAATCTTTAGCGGCAAAGGTATTGGCGGACAACGGCATTTCTTTGCCGCTTCGTCTTCTTGGCGGCAGATACATCCGCTGGGTGATGCGGGTTCCTAACCTGGAAAGCCGTACCCGCATGACCGGTATGTATCTGAAGATGGGCGTTCGCTACGATGACCTGAAGGCATATACCTTCGAGCAAAAGCTGGAGTTCATGCAGAAGCATACGAAGACGGTGAGCCGCATGGTGGCTTACGGCATTGTCCGGGGCTGGATATTGGGCCGGTTGCTGAACCGTCCGGTGGCGTGGATGCTGAGGAACTGCATGCATCCGGCGGCACTGGAGGAAGCCTGGATGCTCGCCATCGGCACCATGAATACTGTCCCTTTCGGAAATATTATCAGATTGGCGGAGGTGATGAACCTGATGTCGCCAAACCTGAGCCACGAAAAAAGGTAGAACGGGAGTTAAAGGGGTACACGGAACCCGCACATAGCCCGTTCGGACTGATAGGACAGATTGCACGTGATACAGGCTGGAGCATGAGATATATCATGCGTGGCGTTAATTACCCGACGCTGATGCTGATGTGGCAGGATTATCCCCGCCACGTGGACGGACGGAAGAAAACGACGCTGGAGTACCTGCGTGAACTGGAGGCGGAAGATAACAAAGCCGCTTCTTCCGGAGATAAAAAAGGCATTGACCCGCTAAGTTATTTTCAACAATTAGAGGAGGAAGACTGATGGAACCCATAAAACTTGAAATATTCCTGGATGACAGAACCCGCGGCGGCATGCAGTCGGCAGAACGGAACATCACCGGACTGGAGACGCAGATGCAGGAGGTTATCAATATCCTGAAAAAGGAATTGACAGGCCTGCAGTCCGCATTCAAGGATGCGTTGTCTACGGGCGTTTCCTCGCCTTCCGACCTGGCGGACATACAGGCGCTGAAAGGCAAGATCGTGGAGTTGGAGGAAGAACTGAAACGCCTGAAGAAACAGGCGGAAATCCCTGTAAAACCGAATATCGATCTGTCAGGGTACATCACGGATGAAGTCAAGGCCATGGAGAGTGCCGAAGAACGGGTGAAGGCCATTATCATCAATATCCAGAAGGATATAGGCTCACTGAGACAGAAGTCACTGGAATCGGCGGCAACGGGCGTTGTCAACCCGGAAGATACGGCAAAAATAAAGGCACTGGAAGCACAGGTGCGTTCGCTGACGGAAACACTGATGAAGTATGAAGTGGCCAAACAGGAGAGCAACGACACGCCGATCATGCGTTATGACCCGGCCCCGAAACTGAACAACGTCAAGATGAGCATGCAACAGATCGCCCGCGAGCTTCCGGCACTGGCGATGGGACCGCAGATGTTCTTCCTGGCGATATCCAATAACATTCCGATGTTTACGGATGCGGTGGCATCGGCACGGAAGGAATACGAGTTGATGACGGCCGCGGGGAAGAAGGCGACGCCCATCTGGAAACAGTTGCTGACATCGTTGTTCTCCTGGCAGACGGCGATGGCGACGGCTATCACGCTGACGGTGGTGTATGGAAAGGAGATCGGGGAATGGGTGAAGGGGCTGTTCAAGGCTAAAGACGCTACGCTTGACTTATTGTCCGCTGAGCAGGAAATGGCATTGGCGCGTAGGAAAGCGTCAGACAGTATTAAAAAGGAACGTACGGAACTGGATATCCTGTATGCCAAACTGAAGAGCACATCCTTATCAACAAAGGAACGCACCGCTGCTGTCAATGAATGGGTAAAACGATATCCGGAATATGCTAATATTCTTGATGGGGAAAATATCAACCTCGGCAAACTGGAAAAGGCTTACAAATCATTAAGTAAAGAAATATATGCCAATACCGTGGCAAGACACTATGTAGATAAGGTAGCGGATTTGTCTGTCAAGAAAGATAAGGAAGAGATAAAGAGGCGTAACCAGTTGGTAACGTTGACAAAGGCACAAGAAGAATATAACCGTACGCAGGATAGATATAATCAACTGCAACAGCAGACAAATAGTGGGAAGTCTGTTGGACAATCGTTATCAGCGGCTCGTGTAGCTTATTTGGATGCAGAAGATAATCTGAAAAAACAACAGAAAGTCTATGATGATATTATTGAGAATGTGAAGAGCTATGGTGAAAACATTGCTACCATAGAAAATCATATCCAAACGCTGGATATATTTCCTCAGCCCGAAGAAGGAACTTACGACTATTGGAAACAGCAACAAGACCGTGCGGAGGGTGTATTGAAAGAAATCAAGTCCGATGTAAAGAAGACTTTGGACGATGCTGCAAAGGAAGGTACCGACCTGTTTTCTCTGGGCATAGACAAGTCCGTGGTGGAAACCTATAAAAAGGCGACCGACCAGATAAAGGAAGCCCGTAAAAACCTGAAGGTCTATGATAACGGAGACGGAAAGACAACCGGCGGTACCGATAAAAAGGATTACCAGACTGAACTTGCCGAAGCCCGCCTCCGTGCCCAGCAGAAGCTGGAAGCCGCTACCGTCCAGGTGATGCAGGAGGGGTACGAAAAGCGTCGTAAACTGGCTAAACTGGAATACCAGGAAGAACTGTCACGCATTGACCGGCAGGAGAAGAAACTGAAGGACAAGCTGGATCGCGCCAAACAAAGTGGTAAGAAGGTGAGCCCGGATGAGTATAAACAAGTTCAGAACGATGCAGGCACCGAACGTGCCGCCGCCCTTCTTATTTATGAAGGTGAACTGGACAAGATTAATAAAGAGGCCATTGAAAAGGAACGCAAGAAGCTGGAAGAATACGCGAAGCAATTTCAGGGATATATCACCAAACGTACATCCACAGAAAAAAGCTTCGATGACAAGCGCGATGTCTTGCAGAAAGGCGGTGCCTCCGATGAGACCCTTAATGAACTGGATTATCAGAAGGAAAAGGCTTTGGAGGACATTGACAACGAATTCGCCGCCCGCGAGGAAGTATTCAAGTCCTGGGCGGCCAATGTGGTGAACCTCAACCTCGAAGAATTGCAGCGCCTGTTGGTGGAAGCCGAACAAGAACTGGAACGGGCAGAATTTCTGAACCCGGATGACAAGGGGCTGGCAACGAAGCGTGCCAAAGTCACTACACTGAAGAATACGGTCAGCGGCAAAACGAATAATAAGGAAGAGGGAAAAGATAAGAAGGACAACAAGAAAAGCATTAAGGAATGGTCGGAACTGAATCGCGTACTGGGAGATGTGGAAGATTCCTTCAATGATATAGGCAATTCCGTGGGTGACGTGGCCGGTGATATCATCAAGACTGCCGGCACCATATCCACGTCTACGCTGAGTATCATTGACGGCATAACCAAACTGTCGGAAGATTCGGCGGAGGCCATAGTAGGAACCACTGAAGTCGCAGCGGAATCCATGTCGACCGTCGAAAAGGCTTCTGTCATCCTTGTTATCATTTCGGCGGCCCTGAAAGTGGCGACCGCCATCGCAAGCCTGTTCAAACGCACGGACTATATGGAAGAATTTCGTAAGGAAATGGCAAAGTTGAACTATGATCTGGCGCTTGTCAAACTGAACGCGGAGATATCCACCGACAAGAAAAGTATATTCGGTGATGACTTGTGGAGCAACGCCATAAGGAACGTGGATCTTGCCAGGGAAGCCCTGGACAGATATAACGGCACGCTGGACAAGATCAAGAACCGCAAGATATTCACAGGCTTTGCGGGAGCGACGGCGGAGGCCATGGGGCTGAAGAATACATATAAGTCTTTGGGCGATTCCATCGCGAACATGCAGGTGAAGATACAGCATAAGACCTGGTTCAGGTCAGCTAAATATTCATCCTTGAAAGATGCCGTGCCGGAATTGTTCAATGCGGACGGTACCGTGAATCAGGATGCGCTGGAGAAGTTCATAGGCTCGGACACCTTCGGCAAACTTAGCCAGGAAAACCAGCAGTACCTGCAGGAAATGTCGGACTACTGGAAGGCATACCAAGAAGCGGTGGAAAAGGTGAGGGACTACCTGACGGATATATTCGGGGAGCTTGGAGGCACTCTAACCGATACGCTTGTGGATTCGTGGGCCAATGGCACGGATGCCGCCACCGCCTATTACGATAGCGTGTCGGAAATGTTGGAGAGCCTTGGCAAACAGATGATTTATTCCACAATATTCGGCGACATCTTTGAAAAGGCACAGAAAAAGATGCTGGACGTGACGCAGAATGCCGATTTGTCTGCCGATGAGAAATTCAAAGAGTATATAAAACTACTGGGCGGCATGACGGATGAGGTGATGGGTAAGCAAGGGGATTTCAACGCATTGCTGGAAGCCTATCAGCAGATGGCGAAAGACAAGGGATTCGATATATTCAAGCCGGATGAGGATGCATCCCAGAGTGGACGCAGCGGTTCGTTTACGACAATGAGCCAGGAACAAGGGACGAAGCTGGAAGGCCTGTTCACTTCCCTTCAGGATCATGCCAGCGGGATGCACCAACTATTGGAAGAACTAAAGAAGGGACGTGACGCGGACCATGAGATATTCGTGCAGATAGCGGAGAATACGGCCTACTGCAAGTTGCTTGAAGATATTCTTGAAATCATCACCCGGCAAGATCGTGACGGGGCAAAAGTAAAAATAGTATGATGAACTTAACCGGATATATGACCATCAACGGCGTGGATGCCTGGACGGATTACTTCGCTTTCCTATGCGAGGACAAGGTGGATGATAACTTCAACTTCGGGGAATTGCAGAAACCTTTGGAAATGAAAGAATACACCACTGTGGAATTCCGGGAGCGTGACGGCGAGGAACTTCCGGACGTATTGCCTTCACCCCGCTACAAGGCACGGGATGTAACGTTGTATATAGCTGTGTATGCTTCGACGTTATCGGAATACAACACCCGCCGCGCCGCATTCATGGAAGCCATCCGTGCGGGCTGGGTGAACCTGAAAGTGAAGGAATTGCCGACGGCATACCGTTTCTATTATAAAGGAATAACGGATGCCAAAGTTCTGGAGGATGCCACGGACGGCAGAATTATCGGGCGTTGGAAAGTGAAGTTCCGGGAGCCGAAACCGGGATTCACCACGGAGTGACACAGAGTTCACGGAGTTTTTAAATGACGATTAAATAGTATTTGAATGGAGCTTAAAATCTATAATCAGAACGGAGAACTGAAACTGACGGCAAGCACGTCTTCCTCATCAACCTGGAACACGGAGCTGATGACGGAGAATGCCGTGTCCGTGTCTTTCACCCATCCTTTTTATGTTCCTCTGGACGTGAACGACTATGTGCTGTTATCGGGGATAAAGTTTTCTATTAATAAGGAATATAAGCCTAAACAAAAATCGACTCAGGAGTATAGTTATTCCGTGAAATTCTACGGCCCGGAGCATGACGCTCAGCGGGTGATGTACCTGAACCTAACGGACGGGCAATATGATGTGCAGTTCTCACTGGACGGCAGTCCAAGAGAACACTTGAAGAAGTGGGTGGATAATATGAACCGCATCTACGGGCGTGAAGTCTGGAGCATCGGCGACGTGGTGGTGGCTCCCAATCAAACGATCGAATACAACAACCTGAGTTGCTGGGACGCGCTGGCCTCAATGGCGGAAGCCTTCGAGACGGAATGGTGGGCGGATGGATTTACGATGAACCTGTCGCGCTGCGAACGTGGAGAACGTGTTTCCCTTGGCTATATGCAGGGACTGACTTCGCTTACCCAGTCGGAGAACAGCAATGACGTGAAGTTCTTCACGAGGCTGATTCCTTTGGGTTCGACAAAGAATATAGACCGTAGCCGGTATGGTTATTCCCGTCTTCAACTTCCGGATAAATCCACGTATGTGGATAGGAATACGCAGTACGGGCTTTACGAATATGTGGAAGAGGTGGCGTTCGCTGAGATATTTCCGCATTATACGGGGAAGGTTTCCGAAGTTCGTACGGAAGAGAAGACGGGGGATGACGGGAAGAAATTCACGGTATACTACTTCAAGGATGCAGGGATGACATTTGACCCTTCTTCAAAGGATAATGAGATTGGCGGGCTGGTGAAACAGTTGTCTTTCCAGACCGGTGACCTTGCAGGGCGTGACTTTGAGGCAAACTATGATTCGACGAAAAAGGAATGGGAGATCATCAACACTTATCCGTCCGATGATGTGCAGATACCCGGCGGGAACCTGATACCTCGTGAGGGTAATACTTATATCCCCTGGAACTTCCGTATGCCTGTGGAGTATGAGGTTCAGGCGGAACTGGATTATAAAGCGGCTGTAGATGATTATCTGGCGAAGTACAGTGAAGATATCTCCAAATATGGCGGTGATACGGACTATATCTATATAGATAAGAACAGTGTGCCACTGGTGCTCGGTCAGAATGTGCGTCTGTTGAGCGATGAGTATTTCGGTGAGATCGGCTATCGGGACAGTCGGATGACGAAGGTAGTGCGGAAACTGGATAATCTGTCGGTTGCTACGATTGAATGCAGCAACCAGGTGGGGAAGGGGTGGAAGACACAGGTGGATAGTAGCATTAATGAGTTAAAATATGTGATAGGTCAGAAGGAAGAAACAGTGTTGGATATCCTGAAAAGTTGGGACGGACGTGAAATCAATGATTATCGGGTATTGTCAGGCTTACGGACGTTAAAAGAGATCAAGCAACAGGCATTGAGCCGGTTGAATGATGATGAAGCCACCGGGCACATCAAATTAAGGAAAGGTGGTACAGTGGAAAATGGCCTTATAGTTCGTCTGCCTAAGCAAAACACCCCGGCCGCTTTAATGTCTTGTTTGCTTGAAGAGGATATCGATACGTTTGTCGAAGAGGATGAAGACGCCATCGTGGAAGTTGCTCCGGCGGAAGCATCGGGTGATATGACCCTTGGAGGGTTGATGAATGTTACCCCTGCCGCTGATGAGGTGGATGACAACGAGGATTATGTTATTGTAAAGCTCAAAGGTGAATCCGAATGGACACTGTTACCTGCAAGCAGCATCGGTGGTGGCGGGTCAGGGACCATGTACAATGTGTATGTACGTAACAACATGGATTCCCTCGGCTTTGCCGCACAGTATGGTGAAGAATGTGTGCTTGACTTTACCTTCGTCTCACAGTATCGGGATGACATCAGCGAGCCTTATAAACCGACCGGAGAATTGGGACTCTGTACCATCATGGTGAAGAACTCGAAGTATGTTGACTTTACTGTTGTAAAGCAGATGGAGATATCCTCCAATGTCTCCATCAAGCAGGATGTCGCCGAGTGGTTGGCAAGTGGCAGTAATAATATCAAGATTACCATCAAGGGAGAAAACACGGATCAAACTACCGCTCCTGTGACTTATACAGTGCAGCTAACCTCTCTGGGTGTCAGTGCTCCGAACTTTGCCTGGTGGACGGCTTTTGCCGGAGATATCGCCATCCCGATGATCGTGAATGGCAATATCAGCAAAACGCTGCATATTACTGTGACCGGCGAAGACTATAACCAGAATTATACTCAGAATCTTGGAACGGCTGTATATCTGGATACCCCTTATATCTATACGCTTCCGCATCCGGGAACTACTGGTGTGTATAATGTGAGCTTTTATTTGTCCAATTCGGATAATACCATCCAGACAAAGGCGGTTTCAATAAATATCATGTGTATTTCTGCCGGAGAAACGATAAAGCTCATGTGTGTAAATAATGTTGCCGAACAGTTGACCAACTGGCAGGATAATACCGTGTTTGACTATGCGATCTATGACGGTGCTTCTGCCTTGACTGATGCTTTATTCTCCATTATGAAGGACGGTAGTGAGGTGTATAGTTCCGAAAATGATTCCATTACCACGAATGCCAAACAGACTCTCACTTATCCGATGGAGGTTGATACGGATGATGATGCTAACTTTGATGTCATTGTATCCGTGACAAGCGACAATAACAGTCTGATTGATCCGATCACGCTGAATGTGAATAACTCCCTCGGATACTCGGCCACTGCCGGAGCTGCACTCTATATTAACCCCCGTACACGTAGCAACTCGCAGTCTAACAGCCGCAGTATAGTTAATGAAGTGGATAAGTCGGTTATCCCTGTCACTTGGAACAACTTCAACTGGGGTAACGATGGATGGGTATCTGATGACGACGGCGTGAAAGCCTTGAAGATATTTGCCCGGAGTTCCGCCGTGATAGATTATCAGCCGTTTGCTGTGGAAGCGGCGCGTAGAGGAAAGACTATTGAGGTTGATTTCAAAGTGGAGAATGCTTCGGATGCCAGCAAGAACATTATTACTATCGCTGAGGGAAATGTAGGTCTGAAAGTATCTGGTGAGAATATCTCTTTCTTCTCCCAATCGCGACATGATAGCACCACACAGGATGTCCCTACTGACAACGGTGTACGTATGCGCTTGACAGTTGTAGTGATGCCTGATGCCTACGGAAATGCAGGGTTTAATATCGTCGCCATCTATATCAACGGAAAGAAGAACCGGCAGTATGCCTACGAAAGTAATGATTACTTCAAAAACGCTGGAAAGATAACGTTGGGCAATGACTATGCCAACCTCTATCTTTATGGGTTACGCGTGTATGATTCGGCTCTAACTTCGGAAGCCGTACAGAAGAATTATATCAATCAGCTTGTGACTACCGATGAGAAACAGACAGAGAAGAGTATCAACCAAGTGCTGGATGGTGAAGGTGTGAATATAGACTTCAATGCTACGAAGATGCTATACAATGTATTCGTGGTTGATAAGCCTTTCCCTAACCTGAATAACCCTTCAGGCGTGGCGGGTAATCTGGAAGTTTTCTTCAAGAATAGACCGGAAAGGAACTTCACGCTCATCAATCTGTTGGTTGAAGGTCAGGGAACATCCTCAAAGAAATATCTGGAGTGGAATATCCGATTCAAAATGAAAGGGCTGAAAGACGCTGAGGGCAACAAGATAAACTCTATTGCCACGTATGCCGACGGGACCACAGACAAAAACAAAGTACTCATGTTCGACGGTGTGCCGAAGTCCGGGCGTCTGACGGCTAAGAAGAACTGGGCGAGCTCCATGCAGGACCACAAGGCCGGAAGTGTAGCCGCCTATAATGACCTATACAAAGAGATTGGTATGAAGAATGAGGCGATGACCACCGACCCGCAGATACGCGTTGCCGTCTATCAGGAGCCGTTCATCGGTTTTTCCAAGTCGGTTAATGAAGAAGGGCAGGACGTGTACACTTGCATGGGAGAATTTACATTCGGTCCGGACAAGGGAGATGATCTTTGTTTCGGTTATGACACGGAAGCGTTTCCGGAATTGCTATCTGTGGAAGGTTCGGATAATGCTCCGCTTGGGGCTTTGTTTCGCGTACCTTGGAATACGCAGAAATCGTATTGGGCGTATAATGCCGATGAAGAAGCTTTCCAATATAACAATACCAACTGTTGGGATTTCGATGCCGGTGAACTGAACGCCGATGAAACAGAACCGTTGTCTGCTCAAAAGTGGATAGATGCGTATAATGCCGTATATGTCTGCAATAATCGTATCAGACCGTTCAAGGGAACACTTGCCGAACTGAACAATGCCATAACTGAATATCGCAGTACGGGTTATGAGTATTGGATTGCCAAGTCCGGTGATGCTAACCTCTATAATCTCTATTATTACGAGGCGGCAGAAGGAAAGTTCATTCCTTCAGACATTGGGAACGGCCAGATCAATCTAAAAACGCAGTTGGCGGCATACCTTGCATCCGACCTGTCCGCATTTACATCCGACCAACTGAATGAGCTGTTCATCAATTCACGCGGGCAGTTGTTCCGGGCGACTGTGCCAAATTACTTCGACATCAACGACGCTGTATTCCACCATAATTTCGTTGAGTTCACTGCCGGAACCGACCAGCGGGCAAAAAATACTTATCCTTATAGCTTCTGCACGACAGGAAGCAAGTGGCACTGGCGGCTGGATGATGCTGATACCATCTTTCCTATTGATAACCAGGGACAGGATCGCAAACCCTATTGGCTGTCTCTTATACACATCTCCG